>OHJT01001764.1_pt1 | contig 10456 bp, 8 predicted proteins | sample 1568651 | NCBI WGS metagenome assembly OHJT01 (sample SAMEA3879608, study PRJEB24766) | human gut metagenome | biome: human-associated habitat; feature: feces | place: USA | collected 1985/1987 | reverse complement strand
TCTTATATTATAAATGCAAAAACTAAGAATGGCAACGGAAAGCAGGTGATTTTTTTGATTTTTTTTAAATTTTTTAATAAATTTTTATCAGTTGCCCTTACAGCTATTATTTCACTTTCTGCCACTGCTATTCCCTGCAACAGCGGAGAACTGCCGGAATATGTTTATCTCGGCGGTGAACCGTTCGGACTTAAAATGTATTCGGACGGTGTTATGATAGTTGAACTCGAAAGTTATTTTGACGGCAGTAAATATGTTTGTCCCGCAAAAAAAGGCGGACTTAAAGAAAGCGATATTATAAAGGAAATTAACGGTACTAAAATTACAAGCAATGAAACACTGCGTGAAGCTGCGCTTAATTCAGACGGAAATACCCTTGAAGTAACCTTTGAGCGTGACAACAAAACGCTTACAAAAGAGATAGCTCCTATAAAAAACACGGCCGGCAATTATCTCATAGGCGCTTGGGTGCGTGACAGCAGTGCAGGCATAGGCACTGTAACCTATTATGACAAAAGCGAAAATTACTTTGCGGGTCTTGGTCACGGCATTTGCGACTGCGACACTTACACTCTTATGCCGCTTGCCTCGGGTGAAGCGGTTATAGCGGAAATAAGCAGTGTGACAAAAAGCACAAACGGCTCCCCCGGCAGTCTTAACGGATATTTCTCCGACAAAGTTATAGGAAAAATTACCGATAACTGCGACATCGGAATATACGGCACATTTGATACTTCACTTACAGAAAATAAAGAAAAACTTGAAGTTGCAAAAGAATCCGAACTGAAAACGGGTAAAGCGACTGTTTATACCACTCTTGAGGGCAATACGCCGAAAGCATACAGCATTGAAATTACAAGCATAAGCAGAAACACAAACTCTGCCGAAAGTTTTACGCTTAAAGTAACCGATGAAGAATTACTTGATAAAGCGGGCGGTATTGTTCAGGGTATGAGCGGCAGTCCTATTGTTATGGACGGTAAACTTGTAGGCGCTGTTACCCATGTTTTTGTAAACTCCACTAACGAGGGTTACGGAATATATGTTGGTAATATGATGCAAAATTACAAATAATTTAGCTAAATCCGTTGATTTTTGGCAGTTAATTATTTTAACCAAAAAAATTTTATTATTTATTGAATTTTTTTGCTTGGAAAGTATTGCCAAAATTACCAATTTATGGTAATATAATCTCATAGAAAAATTACTGGGGGAAATAATCAATGGAAAAAGCAATCAAACTCATCATCACAGAAGAAGCAACCGAATTTTCGCAGGAAAGCAATGCAACAATGGAAAATTACAACATTACGCCTGCTTTCTGCTCAAAAGACGGAGAAGAACTGTTGAACCGAATTAAGGCAGAACAGCCGGATGTAGTCCTTATGGATTCATTTATGACCAGACTCGATGCAATAGGCGTAATGCGCAGTGTAAGACGAGATAAACTTAAAGCTCCGCTTTTCATAGTATTCTCATCATTCCACAACGCAATTCTCGAACAGCAGGTTATGAATTCGGGAGCGTCTTATTTTGTACTCAAGCCGTATGACATTTCAGAACTTTGTCAGAATATTGTAAATATGACAAAGCGCAGTAAAGAAAGTTTCATCGGAAATCCCGTAACTTTTGACGCATTCGGCATTGAGCTTAAAGTAACTGAAATTTTGCACGAAATCGGCGTTCCCGCTCATATCAAAGGCTATCACTATTTAAGGGATTCAATTATTATGTCGGTTGAACATCCCGAAATAATCAATGCGGTTACAAAACAATTATATCCGTCTGTAGCAAAGAAATACGAAACCACATCATCCAGAGTTGAAAGAGCAATTCGCCATGCAATTGAAGTTGCTTGGGACAGAGGAGATGTTGATGTGCTTAATTCCTACTTTGGCTACACTATCCACAACGACAGAGGCAAGCCAACCAACAGCGAATTTATTGCTATGATTTCTGATAAGTTAAGATTACAGATTAAAAACGCAAGCTGATAAATTTTACTCAAGGGCTGTCCGAATGGGCAGTCCTTGAAAATATTATACCGTTTTATTCCGTGAATATTCTTTTTTAAATTTAATCGAAATCCGCACTCCCCCGCCTACATAAAAAAGCCTCTACAAATGTAAAGGCTTAGTTGAAATTTATTATTTAATCTAAAATTTTACCGTCTGTGGAAATTGTAACAACCTGCCACGGTATAAACTTTCCGCTGTTTTGCAACGCTCTTTTTACGGCGTACTCAAGACCTCCGCAGCACGGTACTTCCATACGAACTACTATTACGCTCCAGATATTGTTATTTGTAATTACACTTTCAAGTTTTTCGCTGTAATTGATATCGTCAAGTTTAGGGCAGCCTATGAGTGTAATTTTCCCACGCATAAAATCATTGTGCATCTGCGCATAAGCATATGCTGTGCAGTCGGCGGCAATAAGCAGCTTTGCGCCGTCAAAGTACGGAGCGTTTACAGGCACAAGTTTTATCTGACACGGCCACTGACCAAGGTGTGACGGCATTTTTACATCTTCAGCAAAAGCAGTATTTTTAGAGCTTTCTCTGTTAAATGTCTGCAGTCTGTGTCCGGGGCAGCCACCGAATGTTTCTGACTTTTTCTTCATATTGGCTTTTACCGCCTCTTCATCATATGCGAGAGCCTCACGCTCAACAAAAGAAATCGCACCCGTAGGGCAGGTTGGCAGACAGTCACCGAGTCCGTCGCAATAATCATCACGCAAAAGTTTAGCCTTACCGTTTACCATTGTAATCGCACCCTCGTGACAGGCATTTGCACAAGCACCGCAACCGTTACACTTTTCTTCATCTATATTTATAATTCTTCTTATCATCTTAAATACCTCCGTATTGATTTTGCAAATAAATTATAATATAATCAGAAAAGAAATTATGTTGTTATAGCAACGAAATGAGGCTTTTATGAAATTTTGTGATATACTTTTATTTAAAAATATGTCCGAACAGGAAATTACTCAAATGAACAAGAGTAAATTTATGAAAAAACGCATTTATGCAAAAAACACACATATTTATCATATGGGAGATGTTATAGACAGCGTAGGAATTGTGCTCTCGGGAAATGTCATTATAGAGAACATTGATATATGGGGCAATAAAAGTATAATCAGTTATGCAAACGAAGGAGAAATTTTTGCGGAAACCTATGCTCTTTCGCAAACTCCGATGATGGTCGATGTTGTATGCGCCGAATGTTGCGAAATTTTATTTATAAATTTAAAAAACGCTCTTAAACCGGAAAACAGTAATCAGCCGTGGTACCCGAAATTTATGAACAGTCTGCTTATGCTTTCGGCTCAAAAAAATCTTGCTCTTTCACGAAGAATTATTTGCACTTCATCAAAAGCAGTGCGTACAAGAGTTCTTGCCTATCTGTCGGAAGAATCGGTAAAAGCCGATTCTACAGACTTTGAAATACCGTTTGACCGTCAGCAGATGGCAGATTACTTAAATCTCGACCGCAGTGCTCTTTCTAAAGAACTTAGCAAAATGAAATCAGACGGTATTTTAGACTACAGAAAAAATCATTTTGTTTTGCTTGATACAGAAACTGATTTGTAAGAGGTTATTTGGGATTTATAGTATTGGGAAATTTTTTAATTGCATAACGAAACACTACGCTATCCCCTAATTATCATACTATCATAAAAATTCATTATAACCTATCTCACAATTAAATATAAAAGCAAAAAGGTGACTGAATTTTCAGCCACCTTTTACTCGTCTTTTAAATTTCGCAATCATCAAGAATACTGCGCAAAGTATCGGCAGATTTCTTAAGATTGATTTCTTCGTCCTCGCTAAGAGAAATCGGAACTTTAGTTTCAATACCGTTTGCACCCACAATCGACGGCATACTAAGCACTACATCGTCAATACCAAACTCACCGTGCATTATTGAAGAAATAGGAAGTATGGATTTTTCATCACGGATAATTGCCTCGCAAATTCTCTTTACCGCCATAGCAACACCGTAATATGTAGCACGCTTTTTCGCAATTATTTCATAGGCACTGTTTTTAACCTTTTCTGCGATATTTTCCTGCGATTTATCGTGATTATAGTGACCTCTCATCTCGCAGAAATCATCAAGCGGAATACCCGAAACATTCGCACTGCTCCATACGGCAATTTCGCTGTCACCGTGCTCACCTATAATATATGCGTGCACACTCTGACTGTCAACCGACAAATGCTCACCGAGCTGACATTTAAGTCTTGCGGTATCAAGCACTGTACCCGAACCGATAACCCTGTTCTCCTCAAAACCCGAAAGTTTAAGAGCCGTATATGTAAGAATATCAACAGGATTAGCAACCACAAGCAATATGCCGCGGCAGTTTCTTTTTGCAATTTCAGGAATAATACTCTTAAAAATTCCGACATTCTTATGTACAAGGTCAAGTCTTGTTTCACCCGGCTTTTGTCCCGCACCGGCAGTAATTACAATAATTGAAGCGTCAACTATATCGTCATAGCTACCTGCATAGATTTTCATATTTCCGACAAAAGGAATACCGTGGCTTATATCCATAGCCTCGCCCTCTGCCTTATCTTTGTCTGCGTCAATCAACACGATTTCCGAAAACATTTTGCTCTGCATTAACGCAAAAGCCGATGCCGAACCTACAAATCCGCAACCTATTATTGCGATTTTTCTTAAATTAACTTTATCCATTGTTTAACCCCCTAAAATAAAGTTTCTATTACACTAAATCAGATAACTTAGTAATCACTACTTATTTTACTTTATTATATCACATATTTTTGGAAAATCAAGTAAAATAATAATAATTCTTATTTTATATACTTTATTTTTAAATTGCTTGACAATGTATATTAATATTTTATATAATTATAATGTATTTTGCCTTTTAGGAGATTATTTATGGAAAGAGAAAATTTTAAATCCAAACTCGGATTTATACTTGTCAGCGCAGGCTGTGCAATCGGTATCGGCAATGTATGGCGATTTCCTTATGTTACAGGTCAGAACGGCGGCGGAATATTTGTACTCCTTTACCTGCTGTTCCTCGTAATTATGGGCATACCCGTGCTGACTATGGAACTTGCAATCGGCAGAGCAAGCAAAAAAAGTGCCGTACTCGCATACAAAAAACTTGAAAAACCAAAAAGCAAGTGGCACATTCACGGTTGGTTCTGCATACTCGGCTGCTATCTGCTTATGATGTACTACACACCTGTATCGGGTTGGATGCTAAGCTATTTTTTCAAATTTGCAACGGGTACATTTGAAAGCGGAATGACGGCGGAACAGGTCGGCAATGTATTTTCAAATCTGATGTCTAATCCTGTTGAGATGATAATATGGATGGCTGTTATGGCTATTGCAGGATTTTTTGTGTGCAGCAAAGGCATACAAAACGGAATTGAAAAAGTCAGCAAGGTTATGATGATTTTATTGCTTGCGCTGATTATTATTCTTGCGATAAACAGTCTTACTTTATCGGGTGCTGCCGAGGGCATAAAGTTTTACCTTGTGCCTGATTTAGAAAAAGTGCAGTCAATCGGAATCGGACATATAATTACATCAGCAATGAGCCAGGCATTCTTTACACTAAGCCTTGGCATTGCTTCTATGGAAATTTTAGGCAGTTATATGACAAGAGAAAAAACTTTGCCGAGTGAATCAATTAAAATTTGTATACTTGATACTTTTGTCGCTATCACCGCAGGACTTATCATCTTTCCTGCCTGTTTTTCATACGGAGTTGAGCCGAATCAAGGTCCTGCTCTTATATTTGTTACACTGCCGAATGTATTTGTAAATATGGCGGGCGGCAGAATTTGGGGTACGCTGTTCTTTATGTTTATGACCTTTGCGTGTTTCTCAACCGTAATTGCGGTGTTTGAAAATCTGATTTCGTTCTGTATTGATATGTTCAATATGAGCCGCACAAAATCCGTAATTATAAATGCAATAATTATGCTTATAGGCTGTCTGCCTTGCATTTTCGGATTTAATCTTTTAAGCGGATTCAATATTTTAGGCAAAGGCGTACTTGATATTGAGGACTTTGCGGTAAGCAATATTCTTCTTCCTGTAGGCGCATTCTTGTATTCACTCTTCTGTTCAACAAAATTCGGTTGGGGATTTGACCGCTATTTGAATGAGTGTAATCAGGGCGAGGGTATCAAATTTCCAAGATTTTTTAAACCGTATATAAAATATGTATTACCTGTTCTTGTATTGATTGTATTTATTTCGGGATTCATTCCGCAGGGATAAATTTAAAGCTCATCGGTTTTAAATTATTTGCAAAACCAATGAGCTTTTCGTTTTATTTTTTTAATTAAAAATATTAATAATTTATGGTTTAGCGTATTTGAGGCTAAATAATTAAAACAAACACTCCGCCTTGGCAATCCAAAGCGGAGTGTTTCACTGCTTTTTCAGCAGAATTTATCTTCTGTTGTTGTTTCTTCTCTCATTAAAAGGTCTGCGTGGGCGTGGCTTTCTCTCTGTATCTACATCGTTTTCAGGAGTAAGACCGTCAACATCTATGAGAACCTGACGACGGGAAAGGTTAAGTCTGCCCTTTTCGTCAATTTCCATTACTTTTACACGAATCACATCGCCTACATTTACTACATCAGTAACCTTGTCTACACGCTTTACATCAAGCTGTGAAATGTGTACAAGACCCTCTCTGCCCGGAGCAATCTCTACAAATGCACCGAAGTCCATAAGTCTTGTTACCTTACCGAGGTACATAGCACCAGGCTCCGGATCAATAGCAATAGTCTTGATAATCTCAATAGCTCTGTTGCACTTGTCAGCGTCAATGCCCGATACGAACACCTTGCCGTAATCGCCGTCTTCCTTAATGTCAACTTTAACTTCACATTCAGCCTGAATTTCCTTGATAACCTTACCGCTCTTACCGATAACCTCGCTGATTTTCTCGGCAGGAATTGTAGTTGTGTACATCTTAGGAGCATACGGAGAAAGTTCTTTTCTCGGCTCTGCAATAGCCTTGAGCATAACCTCATCGAGAATATAGTTACGAGCCTTATGTGTCTTTGCAAGTGCCTCTTTAATCATTTCAGGTGTAAGACCGCTGATTTTAAGGTCCATCTGAATAGCTGTAATGCCGTCTTTTGTACCTGCTACCTTAAAGTCCATATCGCCAAAGAAGTCCTCAAGACCCTGAATGTCAACCATTGTCATCCAACGCTCGCCCTCTGTAATAAGACCGCAAGAAATACCTGCAACAGGGGCTTTAATTGGAACACCGGCATCCATAAGTGCAAGTGTAGAACCGCAGATTGAACCCTGTGAGGTTGAGCCGTTTGAAGAAAGAACCTCTGATACAAGTCTTAATGCATATGGGAACTCCTCAACAGGCGGAATTACAGGAACGAGAGCACGCTCTGCAAGTGCGCCGTGACCGATTTCTCTTCTGCCCGGACCTCTGCTTGGCTTTGTTTCGCCTACTGAATAGCTCGGGAAGTTATAGTGGTGAATGTAACGCTTCTCTGTTTCTCCGTCAATACCGTCAAGCAACTGCTTGTCAGATACAGGGCCGAGAGTAGCGATTGTAAGAACCTGTGTCTGTCCTCTTGTAAACAAACCCGAACCGTGAACTCTCGGAAGTACAGAAACTTCTGCTGCGAGCGGACGAATATCATCCATACCTCTGCCGTCAACACGCTTCTGCTCGTCAAGCAGCCAACGACGAACGATGAACTTCTGTGTCTTGTAAAGGCACTCGTCAATAAGCGCTTCACTGTCAGGATAAATCTCATCAAATTTTGCGTGAACAGCCTCGTAAATAGGCTTTAATCTCTCGTCACGAACTGTCTTGTCATCGGTATCAAGAGCAACCTTTACATCTTCCTCTGCAAATGCCTTGATAGCCTCAAACATATCGTGGTCAGGCTCAAGACTTGCAAACTCAAACTTAGGCTTGCCGATTTCAGCCTTGATGCCCTCAATAAACTTAATAATCTTCTGGTTTGCCTCGTGACCTGCCATAATGGCATTGTACATCTCATCATCTGTAACGCAGTCTGCACCTGCCTCAATCATAGCAATTCTTGTGCTTGTTGACGCAACGGTAGTAGCCATCTTAGAAACAGCTCTCTGTGCCTCTGTCGGGTTGATGATGTACTCGCCGTCAATCATACCTACAGAACAGCCTGAAATAGGACCGTTCCACGGAACATCAGAAATTGAAATAGCGATTGACGCACCTATCATAGCTGTAATTTCAGGTGAGCAGTCCAAGTCAACGCTCATTACGGTACAAACGATAGAAACGTCGTTTCTCATGCTCTTGTCAAAAAGCGGACGGATCGGACGGTCAATTACACGGCTTGTAAGGATAGCCTTTTCAGACGGTCTGCCCTCTCTCTTGAGATAGGCACCCGGAATCTTACCTACGGCATACATCTTCTCTTCATAGTCAACTGAAAGCGGGAAAAAGTCAACGCCCTCTCTCGGCTTTGGAGATGCGGTAACAGCAACATGAACTGTTGTATCACCGTAATGTACAAGACAAGCACCGTTGGCAAGCTGTGTCATTTTACCTGTTTCAACCTTTAAAGGTCTGCCGGCAAATTCTGTTTCAAACACTCTGTATTTGTCGAATGTCATTAATCTGTTCATTGTAAAAATCCTTTCTGAAATCATACGATTTCTGTAATAAACATCTTGCGGATTTTCACGCTGTTTTAGCAATAAAACCGATAAAAACAATAAAATTTTACAGATTTTTTACCCGTTTTACCGCTAAAATACAGCTGAGAAAATTTACGCAAAAACGGAATTTAGGGCAAGCTTGCGCTTGCCCTGATTTGCAAAATTACTTACGGATACCAAGTCTTGCAATGATAGAACGGTATCTCTCAATGTCTACCTTAATGAGGTAGTTGAGAAGGCTTCTTCTCTGACCAACCATCTTAAGAAGACCTCTTCTGCTGTGATGGTCTTTCTTATGAACCTTGAGGTGCTCTGTAAGGTCATTAATTCTCTTTGTAAGGAGAGCAATCTGTACCTCAGGAGAACCTGTGTCGCCTTCGTGAGTAGCGTACTCGGCCATGATAGCCTGCTTTTCTTCTTTTAACATTTGCATTTCCACCTTTGTAAAAATTTTAGCCAACCGTCCCAGAGTAAGGCTGTGAAAATCCGAATTATCGGCTTAACCCTTGTTCCGAGGCAGCGGTCAACAAGTTGATTATAACACAAAGGATAATAAATGTAAAGGATTTTTACAAATTTTTACGTTCATTTTATGCGTGATTTTATTACATTTATTAATCCAAAATTAACCCCATGCTATCCGAAAGCACTTATTAGCAATTTCCAATTTTTCTTTAATCTTATTAAGTGTATCCGCTTTATTTTCGTCGGACATTGCTCTGTAAGCAATCAAAAGCTTTTTTTCGTCATTTGAAAGATTATACAGTTTCAAAGTATCGTCAGGATCCTGAACTATCGGTAAGAAAGAACTTCCGTTACCAAGCAAAGTGTTATAATCCGTGCCGAAAATAGAAACAATTTTTCTTAAAACTTCATGGCTCGGCTCGGACACACCTGTTTCATACTTTGTATAGGTTGTTCTGTTAATATTCAAAATATCGGCAACCTGCTGCTGTGTAAGTCTGCAAAGTTCACGATGTTGTTTTAGTCTTAATGCAAAAGAACTGTTTTTTCCTTCGTATTTAGCCAATTCTACACACCCTTTGTATATAAATGCTTGATATATATTTTAACTATTACAACAATTATAATACAAAGTTTATAATAATTCCACAAAAGTGAATATAAATCACTGTAAATTATTACCATATTGTTCCCAAAATAAGTCTTGAAATTTTCAAATATTCGTTGTATAATAGACATTGTTAGTCACGATTTGCTGGTGTGGCGCAGTTGGTAGCGCAACTGATTCGTAATCAGTAGGTCGACGGTTCAAGTCCGTTCACCAGCTCCACAAATAAACCGCATAACCAAGCCGTTTTTAAGGCTTGTGTGCGGTTTTTCTTTTTGCCTGTTTCCCGTAAAACATTGCTTTTAACTGTATTATAATATGCAAATACAGTAAAAGCCCCTCACCTACTTCTATTAAATAAGCAAGTCACTGATTTTATATGCTTATATTCTTTATGTTTTTAATACAAGGCTGATTTTAAATCAAATGCAAAATAACCGTTTACATCTAAATAATACTAAATTATGCCGTAAAATTAAGGTGTAGTAACAAATACCCATAACAATTTTCGTTAAAACGGTTCTTTATCACAAGTTTTGGTAAATTATGGTTTAGAAAACTGTTTTATCAAGCAATTGTAAAAGTTTGGTCGACCTTTTCAAAGGTTGTGAGTGTGGGCAAAGCCCACAAATACTTTCCGTTTATGCAATCTGACGATAGGTGCTGTAAAAAGCAGCATATC
>OHJT01001762.1_pt1 | contig 10459 bp, 8 predicted proteins | sample 1568651 | NCBI WGS metagenome assembly OHJT01 (sample SAMEA3879608, study PRJEB24766) | human gut metagenome | biome: human-associated habitat; feature: feces | place: USA | collected 1985/1987 | reverse complement strand
GGACACCGGCATCGGCATCGCCCCGGAGCACCAGTCCCGGATCTTCGAGCGGTTTTACCGGGTGGATAAGAGCCACTCCAAGGCCTCCGGCGGCACCGGCCTGGGCCTGTCCATCGTGAAGCACGCCGTGGCCTATCACCACGGCACCCTGGACCTGGAGAGCCAGCCCGGCAAGGGCACCACCATCACCGTGACCATTCCCAGGAAGCAATCCTGAAATATCCCCGGCTTGGCCGAAAAGCCCTTGCTTTTCGGCCAAGCTGAAACGCTATTATAAGAGAGGTACCGCCTATGCTGCTGACTGCCGACATCGGAAACACCAACATCGTTTTGGCCCTGCTGGATGAGAAGGACCGGGTCGTATCCCAGTGCCGGGTCCCCTCCGGGGAGCCGCTGCCGCCGGAGGCGTATGACAACGCCATCCGCCGGGTGCTGGAAGGGCAGGCCGCCCCGGAAGGGGCCGTGATCGGCTCGGTGGTGCCCCGGCTGACGGCGGAGACCGCCGACGCCATCCGCCGGGTCACGGGGCTGGAGGCCCTGGTGGTAGGTCCCACCACCCCGGCGGGGGTGGACCTGCTGGCCGCCGACGCCGCCGCTGCGGCGGAGTATCCCCTGCCGGTGGTGGTGTTCGACTTCGGCACCGCCACCACCGTGACGGTGGTGGACCGGCAGCGACGCTATCGGGGCGGCGTGATCCTGGCCGGGGTGAAGCTGAGTCTCCACGCCCTGTTCTCCGGCACGGCCCAGCTGCCGGACATCGCCCTGGAGCCGCCGGGAAAGGTCATCTGCTCCGTTACGGAGGACAGCCTTCAGGCTGGTGCCATTTACGGCGCCGCCGCCATGGCGGACGGTCTGCTGGACCGCATGGAGGAGGAGCTGGGCGCTCCCTGCACCGCCGTGGCCACCGGCGGCCTGGCCGGGATCATTACTCCCTATTGCCGCCGGGACATCCGCCGGGACGACAGCCTGCTTCTGCGGGGTCTGGCCCTGATCTGGCGGAAAAACTGCGGAAATCGGTAAATTTTATCATATAGGAGGGACCTTATGGACCAGCTGCGAAAGAAAAAAGGCTTTATCTGCGACATGGACGGCGTGATCTATCACGGCAACCGGCTGCTGCCTGGGGTGAAGGAATTTGTGGACTGGCTTTACCGGGAGGAGAAGAACTTCCTGTTTCTGACCAACTCCTCCGAGCGCAGCCCCAAGGAGCTGCAGCAGAAGCTGCGCCGCATGGGGCTGGACGTGGACGAGAGCCGCTTCTATACCAGCGCCCTGGCCACGGCACGGTTCGTCAGCAGTCAGGCCCCCGGGTGCAGCGCCTATGTCATCGGCGGGGCGGGGCTGATCATGGCCCTGCACGACGAGGGCATCACCATGAACGACGTGGACCCGGATTACGTCATCATCGGCGAGGGCAACAGCTATAACTACGAAAACATTCTGCGGGCGGTGCGGCTGGTGCTGAAGGGCGCCAAGCTCATCGGCACCAACAGTGACCTGACCGGCCCCTCGGAGGACGGCATCATTCCCGCCTGCCGGGCCATGATCGCCCCCATCGAAATGGCCACCGGCCAGAACGCCTACTTCGTGGGCAAACCCAACCCCCTGATGATGCGCACGGGGCTGCGCATTCTGGGGGTCCACTCCGAGGACGCGGTGATGATCGGCGATCGGATGGACACCGACATGGTGGCCGGTATCGAAACCGGTCTGGACACGGTGCTGGTGCTCTCCGGCGTTACCCGGCGGGAGGACATCGCCAAGTTCCCCTACCGCCCCCGGCTGGTGCTGGACGGCGTGGGCGACATCCCCGGCCCGGCAGAACAATAAAAAAACAAGCAAAGCTCTCTGCTGGTAAGACAGTAAAATTCAAATTTCGTGGAACAGGCATGATCTCGGTCATGCCTGTTCCGCTTTTAGCAGCTCATCCACGGGAATGTAGCCCACAAGGTCGTACTCGATATGTACCTTCTGCCTACGCTTGCCGCTGGACTTGTCCGGTGCTTCCACATAGACCGCCTTGACAAGCTCTCTGAGGGCATAGGGCGTCAGCTCCGTGAGGGTGCTATTTCTCTTTACCCGCTGAACAAACTGCTCTATATTCTCTGCCTGTTGCTCCTGTTCATGGATTTGCTGTTGCAGACCCTTGACCTCGGCCTTGAGGTCTTTTTGTTCCTCGGTATAGTTCTTGCTCATCATGGCAAAGCACTCATCGTCCAGCCGTCCGGCGACATTGTCCTCATAAATGCGGATGAAAAGGCGGTCAAGCTCTCCGATTCGCTTCTCAGCCTGTGCCAGCCGTTTTCGATACAGTCGCAGCGATTCCTCACTCTGTATGTGGAGTTTTTGCTCCATTTCAGAACGGAAATACGCCTCATAGCGAGTGACTACCGATATGACCTCCTGAATGTGCTTCCAGACGATTTGTTCCAGCACAACGGCACGAATATAATGTCCACTGCACTTGTCCTTGTTGGCACGATGGGTGGAGCAGATGAAGAAGTCCTGCCGCTTTTCAAAATAGCTGGTGGTGGAGTAGTAGAGCTTCTGCTTACAGTCGTTGCAGAATACCAAGCTGGAGAACATATTGCTCTTCCCCGTCGCTGTTCTGCGGTGCCGCTGCTGCCGAATCTCCTGTACCTTATCAAAGACTTCCAGAGAGATGATTGCCGGGTGGGTGTTATAGAAAATCTTGCGATTCTCCATCGGATTTTCCCGTTGCTTCTTATCCCAGATGGAGTTGGTGTAGGTCTTGAAATTGACCGTGCAGCCTGTGTACTCCATGTATTCGAGGATGTAAGCAACGGTGCTTTCGTGCCAGCGATACTCGTTCTCCGGGGTCTGATGCGGTGTTTTTCTGCCCTCCCGCTGTTTGTAGGCGGTGGGATTCAGCACCTTTTCCTTTTCCAGCAGGGCGGCGATTTGGCTTGGTCCTTTTCCCTCCATGCAGAGCGCAAAGATCCGCTTGACGACCTGTGCAGCTTCCTCGTCAATCACCCATTTCTTAGGATTGTCAGAGTCACGCTTATAGCCGTAGGGAACGTTGGTGGTCAAGCGCTCTCCGCGCTCCCCCTTTGCCTTGTTGACGGCACGGATTTTGCGGCTGGTATCCTTGGAATACCACTCATTGAACCAGTTCTTGATACCAGCCATGTCGCTGTCGGTGCTGTTGGGGTCAATGGTGTCGAAGTGGTCGTTGATGGCAATATACCGCACGTCGTACTGAGGAAACGTGTAGTTGATATAAAGCCCTGTCAGCGAGGAATTACGACCGAGTCTTGAAAGGTCTTTCGTAATCACCACTTCCACATGACCGGCTTCAATTTCCGCAAGCATCTTCTGAAAGCCGGGGCGGTTGGAAAAATCCACGCCGCTGTACCCATCATCAATAAAGAACGTCGGGTTTGGAAAGTGCTGAGATTTTGCATACTCCATTAACATGATCTGCTGAGAAGAGATTTGTCAAGGGTATTTTCCTCATAAGAGAGCGCCCTGCACAAAATCATGGCAGGGCGCTCTCTAAATGAAGTATTGGAATTGATAACCAATCAAGTTTGCTTTTTCTTGTCAATACTGAAACTTAGCCTTTCCGCACTAACTCAAGCGGGGATCGTTGCGCCAACCGCTGCAAATGTAGGTAAGTCGCCACAATATAAACAATCAGTTGCAGGATACCTGCCGCAATAACCGCAATTGGCATTGATACGACTTCCGTTATCATATCGTTATATCCAATCGTGGCTGCACCGCTCAAACTTGTATTAAGCACTTCTGAAACGGAGGAAAACAGGTTTAGTGTCGTAGCATTCATTGTAAGGATTCCAACAATGATCCCAGTTATTGTCGCAAGGATGATAGGTATTGCGGCTATCTCCCAGCTAAACATCACAGCGGTCCTTTTGCCGGAACCAAGCGAGAGCATCAGTCCAAGCGTCCGCCGTTGACGGTTTACAAACAGTGCAAGAAATACGAACAGAGCCGCGCCCGCTGTTGTGCAGGCAGCGAAAAGAAGCTGCTGCGCACTGCTATAGAATCCATGCAAGGTTTCAGCAATTTCGGTGTACCCGTTATCAAAGCAAAACAGAATGTTTGCCGGATATCCATGTGATTCCAGCTCATCTTGGAGCGCAGATACCTTCCCGTTCTGCAAGACGTATGTAAAGAAAACGCCATTTCGACTACTATAGCAATTTTCTGGCAGAGAAGCGTTAGGGACAAAGACGGTATTCGGAAGGAAGCGATAGTCTGCGGTATCCCATAAGTCCGACTGTCGGTAAATTCCTATAATCTGATACGTTTTCGTATCACCTGAAACCCCAATCTTTTGGGAAAAAAGCTGTGGCTGCACCTTCCATTCCGGAGCTGTTAAATCGGCAAGAGGATTTGGACCCCAGTAGAACGACAAATCAATGCAGTCTCCTGTACCAAGTCCGCTTGCAATGGCAGTTGTTTCAGAAATCAGGCAGACATTAGAGCCATTTTTGTAATCGTCCGCCCCAAAACTCCGTCCTTCTGTTACGAAAGAGTCCTTTTGATGGAAACAATACATGCTTTCCAGAAGATCTGTACCAATCACACTGACAGTATGATATTGCGTATCCAATTCTTGGGCTGCGCTCCGCCATTCAATTCCCGCATTTGAGCTTAGAAAGACATCCAGACCAGTTTCCAACGGGGTCATGTATACATCAAGGTATTGGTCGTTTAGCAGTACACCCGTTTCAGAACCGTCAATTGCATAGTCTGGCTGTGTTTCTGGGTACAGTCCGTGCCAGTGTGTAACAGTCATTGCACAGGAATCTATTGCGTCAACCATGTTCTGTCCCAAAATAGACGTTTTTTCACCAGAAGAGTATTTTGCTACTGGTATGAAATCTTGTGAAGCGGTTTTCTTTTCATCTGCCGTCAAGTCATATGATATACGAGACAAATCAATATCTTCTACAGAACACCGGTGCGATTCTGCTAATGTCGTGCGCAGTTCTAGGTCTCGGTCTATATATTCCGATCCATAAACCAAGTAGCGTCGCCCAACCTGAATGTCAAGTGCGTCCAATTCTTCCCGAGAGTTACACCCTATAGTAAGGTATAGCGTGCTGCGAACAGCATAGTCTTGATGAAGTTTAATCACGTTTTCAATCGAAGCGGTAACAGATACGGACGCAATTTCAGCAAACTCAGGCAGATTTATCTCATCTACTGACGTGATACGAACTACCAAAATCGCTCGACCATATGGCGTATCAAGGCTGGGGGCATATGTGCCATCTTCATTTCCGCTGGTAACGGTCTGAATAGAGGGGCAATATGCACTGATATATTTTTGTTGGTACGCGCCTTTTATGATCCTTCCATCAGCAGCAAGCTGATCCATATATGCCCACATATCTTGACTAATTATACTTTCTTCATGATGGAGCGTCAGCCCGTTGTACTCTGTTGTCACACCCTCTGTCTCCGTTGTGGGGATGCCAATTGTCACATAGCGTTCTTCAATTTGCGCAAGCGTTGCCTTTGCAGATGAAAATACGCCTGCGCTCAGACAGATAAAAGCGGAAGCCATTCCCACCAGCAGGATAATTGCAAGCAAGCGAACTGGTTGACGAAAAAGCTGTTTCAAAGGTGTCATACAGCGTCCTCCTTGATTCTGCCGCTGTCCATACGGAATACGACATCCGCCGCTTTGGCAACCTCCAAATCATGTGTGACAACTACCACGCAACAGGTTTCCTCATGCGCCAGTTTAGAAAGCAGTTGAATAATTTGTGAGCTGTTTTCTGTGTCCAGATTTCCCGTAGGTTCATCTGCAAGAACGATTTGCGCATGAACAGCTAATGTTCTAGCAATTGCGACTCGTTGCTGTTCGCCGCCTGACAGCATGGCAGGGAGTCGCTTCCAATAACTTTCGCCCAGACCGACTTTTTCAAGAGCAATCTGTGCCTCTTTTTTTGCATCGGCATCGGAATGCCTCAGCAGCTTTAAGGGGTACATGACGTTTTCACAAACAGTCATAAGTGGAAACAAATTATAGCTTTGGTAAATCACAGACGCCTGCTTGCGGCGGTAGATATCCACGTCTATTTCCCGCAAACTCTGGCCGTTGACCATTATGTCTCCGCTCTGCGGCGTATCCAGTCCTGCCAGTAATGAAAGCAGTGTTGTCTTCCCACTTCCACTTTTGCCGACTAACGCATAAAGAGTTCCAGCACTCAAATCACACGAGACGTCTTTTACAGCCTGAACAGTTTGGTATTTTGTTTTGTATGAATAAGAAACACTTTGCACAGATAATACGGACATGCTACTCAACCTCCCGTAGTAATCGGATTCCGCTTTTTCCAGTTGCCATCAAGCAAGCTGTAATTGCCCCGACATTCATAGCAAAAAAGAGTGCTGCGGCCATGACATATTGGGTGGCAGTCTCTTGGACAAACAGAATGAGAATTGTTCCAATAGCTGCGCCAACCAAAAACATCAGACATATCTCGACGAATACCATAATGACCGTTTCAATGCGTTTTGTACCAAGAGATCGTGCAATGGCAAATTCCCGCCTTCGGATATGAATATAGAAAAAACCTGCGGCGGTGCCAATCATGACCTCTGTGCAGGCAAAAATTGGTTTTAGTCGATACAGTGTTTGCAAATTTCGATTCAAAGCATTCAGAGTTTCGCGGAGTGTTTCGTCATGAACTGTTATGGCAAATTGCTGATATCGGAGAGCTGGAGAATTATTGATTTCTTCTTGATGCCCGGATGGGTCCACATTTGCGAAGTGACGCATCAGTATTTTCCGGAATTCGTCCAGCTCATGATTATCGCGCACTGTGGCGCTCAAGCTATCCCCCGTAATCTTCCCATCCAGCTCTGTTTGTACTGCGGCAACGCAGCTGAATGGACAATAGATCGTTTGAGATTCCGACGAATACGTCCCAGCAATTTCGAGCGAAATCTGTGTGGCCGCTTCACCGGTCGCAGCAGGCGACATCTGAACCGTCAATATGACATTACCATTATTATCAGTATCTTGCGACAGTTCTTCTGCCGCTGCGGTCGAAACAAGACACGCTGCTTTATTTGAGGTAAAAATTGATTCGTCGTATCCTTCAAAATAAGTAATCGAATTTCCTGAAACGGGTGCCAATTCCGATGCGGCATCAACAGAAGTAATGCCAATCAGCTTTTGCCGACTCGAAAAACCCGTCCCTTGGCTGTAATAGACAGATGCTTTCAGGCAAACATCCTTCACATAGGAGGAAAATGCTTTTTCCTGAAGCTCCCCGCCATAAGCATATTTGTCAGAGAGAAAGTAGTTGATAATATAGTCTGTAATTTTCAGGTCATCGGTTTTCGTGCCGGTAAGATTGGATACGACGACAGTTACGGGAATCACTGCGTAGGCGCTCTCCATATCCTGTTCTTTCTGGCAAATGAAGCCATCAAAGAGAGTAAAAAATGCACAAAGGAAAGCTATCAGCAATACAATACTCACCGTCTGCCAAGCGCCGCGCTTTAAGCGCACCTTTTCGTAAAAGAAAACAATCATTTAACTGCACTCCAATAATGCAAGCAGCGGCATGGGAGAAATATTCACCCATGCCGCTGCTCAGCTGTCACTTACTTATCTGTCAAAACCGGGAAAACAGACTGGGGCAGGATGCAATATCCTATAACGTAGACCTTTTCATCTGTAAAAATCAGTTGTTTTGAATTTGAGCAAGAGACTCTTGCTTCTTTATCGCTTCTCCCAACAAAGCGCTCTCAAACTCTACTTCACGTTGCCAATCTTCGCTACTACTTCTATCCGAAATAGTTTGTCCATTTTGAATCACGTCCAATATTGGAGGCTGATTTAGATCAATATAGTTGCTACCCTGAGCAGTACTTTCTTTTGGTTGTCTCGGGTTTGTCATAAAGCAGGCGACAACTGCCAAAACAAGTATCGCGGTCACGGTTATGATCCAAGTATGAGGCTTTCGATAAGAAAGTACAGCACGGATTCGTGTTTTCACATTCTTACTGCCGAAGGCCAGCGGGCAGGCCGCAAAAATACGCTGGTTTGCAGTGCAGGAGAGCAACGTCTGCGAATACGCAGCGCGCTGAGAATCACTCATATCCTTGATAGCGTATTCGTCACATGCCAACTCAATATCTTTACAAAGGAAATAATACGCAATCCAAATCAAAGGATTGAACCAATAAAGAGAAAGAATTAAGAACGCAATGGGCTTTAGCCAATGATCGCGGCGTTTTATATGCGCACGTTCATGTGCAATTATGCTATCCAATTCCTTGCTCTTTATATGGAACGGAATATAGATGCGCGGCGCAAACAGGCCAAGAATAAACGGAGCATTCACATGCTCGCTTTGATACACGTTTGACGAGAGCCGGACAGCAGTTTTTACTTTGCTGCGGAGATGTACATAGCTTAATGCTTCAAACAGAAGCATTGCTGCCATACCAGTACACCAGACGATTCCAACATAAGGAACAGGAGCAGTGAAACCTTTAGCAGAAAGCAGGCCCTGCTCGGATGCCGAAAAGCCACTTATATCAGGAATGACACTCAAGCGACTTTCCAATGCGTTTGGCATGAGAAGCCGAATCCCCACAAAGCTCCACAATACGGGGAACAGCCATTTGGGGGCCTTACGGAATATGATGCGAACAAGCAGAACAGTCAGAACAAGCCATCCGGCATTGATGCTCATATTAAGCAGCTTCATAAACAATTCAGTCATCCGGATGCTCCTTCCGAAAGCGGTCAATCATCTGCTGCATCTCCTGAATTTCATCGGCTGTGAGCTGTTGGCTTTTGGTAAATGCAGTCAAAAAGGCCGGAATCGAACCGGCAAATTTTTTCTCGACCAATTCCTCAATTTCAGCTGTCTGTATCTGCTCCTTGGATACCAGCGAAGAAACGATTGTATTCTCATTCTTTATCACGCCACGCTCCGACAAACGCTTTATTACCGTGTAAGTGGTAGTAACCTTCCAGCCTAGTTGCTCTTCACAAAGTTGAGCTAAATCTCTGCTCTTGATGGGTTCATGATCCCAAAGGATCAGGCAAAAACGGTATTCGCTTTCAAAAACTTTTGGTATACTCATTCTAGCGGCCTTTCATTCTAATCTGTTAGTATTATTCTAACGGATTAGAATTGAAAAGTCAATAGGGAAAATGTGCTTTTTTATCACTTAGCGCTGGAAGTGCTTGGGCTTTTGCGGGTCTGACCGTTGCCGACGAATAACCATCTGCCGTGCCTGCCGTTCTTCTGCATCCTCTCCGAGCAGTCGAGACGTTTCCTGCTTGGCATTGAGCAGCATAATAAGAGAAGGCTTCTCCTGCATGGTGTCCTCTAATTGCTTTTTGACTGCCTTTTCCTGCGTGGGACGGATGGCCTGCCGTGCTTTGTACAGCTCTACGAGGTCAAAATCCGCAGCCTGCGCTTTCAGTTCAGCGTATTCATCCAAAGCCTTATCCAACTCGGCAGAGTATTTTTGCTCCTGCGCCTCCAGCTTTTTCAGACCGGCCTCCATGATGGCAATATCCTTGCGGAACGCCTCTGTGCCCGCATCCTCTGCATACTCAAATTTTTGCAAAAGAAGCGCCTTTTCGGAACGCAGTTCTTCCAAATCCTCTATCAGCTCGGCAATGCGGACAGTCAGCGCCTTGTGGCGTTTCACATGGTATATTGGCAATGCCTTTTTCTCGGCAACTAGTGTTTTGCGCTCCTTGCTCTTTTCCTTGATTTGCTGCACCAGACCGGTGTAATGCTCCAGCTCCGGCTTCCATACGGAAAGAGATTTTTGAATATGCGATTTGCCGCTGCGAATATGTGAGAGCTGATAACAGAAGATCAGCACCCGGCTGCGCAGCTTCTCCAGCCCCTCCGCAATGGCCGGTACGGTGCGGGCGACCAGTGCGGTCAACTTTTTGATTTCAGCTTTCAGCTCCCGTAGCAGGGCATTGTCCGCCTTGATCTGCCGGTTGATCTCGCAGCGGTCAGCGATGATCCCTTTCCGCTCCAGCGCCCGTGCCGTCACGCCCTCATGAATGGTAGGGATCTCATCCAGCCCTCTGGCAGCATTGCTGCGGTGGTCAATGCGTTCCTCTCGCCCAGCGCGTTCCAGATAGCAGTTGGTCACATCCGCCCATGCTGCCCGCCACGCGGAAAGTTGCCCCTCGCTGTTCCAGCGTTCGGAGATGGGATTCTGTCTGCCGTAGCGGGTGCTTTTGGGATGCTTGTCTGCACGGATAAGCTCCTGCGCCTCAGCAGCAGATGGTGTCATGTACACCTTCTTTTTGCCGACCTTGTAGGGTTTGTAACCATATCATTGCGTACAATTCGTAAAATTTTATCCTCCATGGTCTCGCCGCCGCTTTCGTTGAACACGACCCTTACCTTATAGGTGGTGCCGCCGATGCGCCGAATGATGAACTGTTCCTGTTGCGTTT
>OHJT01001744.1_pt1 | contig 10551 bp, 7 predicted proteins | sample 1568651 | NCBI WGS metagenome assembly OHJT01 (sample SAMEA3879608, study PRJEB24766) | human gut metagenome | biome: human-associated habitat; feature: feces | place: USA | collected 1985/1987 | reverse complement strand
AATTAGGTACAAAAATAATACTGACGTTCGATCTTCCGATAGGCATAGTGGACGCTGCCGCAAAGTCTAACTTTACTTTAACGGAAGATGGCAGCTTAAGAACGATTAATTACGTGGCACGTGACGAAGCGAATCATAATAATTTGATAATTAGCGTTCCGCAGGACACCTTGAAGGATTATGACCGTAAGTCTGAAATTCGGATCAGTTTTTCCGGAGGTGGCGTATCTTCTGAATATGGCGTGCTGTTGGATGCGTTCAATGACGTCATGGTCATCAATGTCATAGGTAATTTTACTAATATTGAAGCTGTTTACCAGTTGAACTTCTGCGGTTCCGATTCTTCGTTACCAGATAGTGCGGAATGGAACAATATCGTTGGCAATCCGGAATCCGACGTCCTGTCGGTCAACTTGACCGACACTTACGGACGCTCTTCCTCTATTTATGTTTCTCCGGTTCAGAAGAAGCCGTCTTACGTCTGGGGCAGTCCGACCGATTCGGGCTATTGCGAGTTGCCCGGCATTCCGGAGAGTGTGTATAAATACGCATGGCGTATCGGTTTTGGCTCTAACGATTCCGAGAGCGTTGTGGCACGGTTGACGTTCGACGGCCTGAATGACGAATACCGGTATACGGTAAAGGCATTCGGCGGTACCAAATACGGCTCGGCGAAACCCGCGAAGATCAAGGTCAACGGGGTATATTCGGATACTGTCGACCAGGTAGGGAATACTGCTACCTATATGACGGTTGAAGACTGTCAACCCTCCGGAGGAGTCCTTAATGTGGATCTAATAAACGTCACTGAAGGCGCTAACACCAACTATCCTGCAATATCTTTCATGATCGTCGAGGAGTTCAAATCCAATGACGCCCCGGAAAACAAGGACGTGTTCCTGCGCGAGGCCTTTGTCAATGAAGCGGTCACGGATATCGTCAAGTATCCGGATGTGACCGTACATTTGAATTGCATCGGTATCGCAACGGCTTACATGATATCCGAGAATGCGGACTTTGAAGGCGCGGAATGGGTGGATATCATCGATGACAATATGGATGTCCCCTTTACCTTGTCTGACGGATTCGGCGCGAAGACAATATATGTGCAGGTAAAGAATCAGTATTCCGAATCTAATGTTCGCGTCATTGAGCTTGAATACAAGGACCCTTATGTCCCTTTGGTTCTGCGCAACGTCTTTATCAACGAGGATGCTGGCAGGACTTACAGTCGCGAGGTTTCCGTCATGATTGACAAGGATGGAATACCGTCACACTATAAAATTTCAGAATCCCCTGATTTATCTTCCGTGCAGTGGTCCGTATGGCCTGATCCGAAGGCATCCGTGATCCCTTTCACGCTGTCGGAAGGAGAAGGGCAAAAGACGGTATATGTACAGGTAATGGACAGTACGACAATTTGCGGGGTTAAGGCGGATACGATCAATTATGTACCGGTTGAAATGCGTAATATGGAATTGACCCTTACGCTTCCGGAAGGTGCCGATACCGATCTGGTGACCGCCTCTTTCCCCATATTGAAGTATAACAAGAAGTTCATCTTCAGCTATACGGCAGACGACGGACCTGTAGGCGCATATGGGAAAGTATGGTGTGCCGTGAACAAGAGATGGGTGGACGATGAGAAGTATTATCATCTCGGTCAGACGAAGAGTACGGGGTATGTCCCGGAAAAGACGTTGGGGTATACGGACGGCTGCGGAATCGAGCGTCGGTTGCCGATCGGTGTCGCTATTTGGCCGAATTGCGGAGGTGCCAACAAATATATGGATGATGACCCGAAAAGCCCTGCCCAATATCCGTACATCCTGTGGAAAGAACTGAATCCGATATTGGACTTTGGCGGCGAGATATACTTCCATAATATTGATCAGGATACATGGGGGTCGGATGATCCGTTGAAAATCGTGGAAGGTTTGAAAGAGGACCAGACGAAGACCGTCTCCAAATTAGGACGCGGAATGAAAGTCATGATGCGTCCCGACGGTAATAATAATTATATCACTGCTGCGACGATGTATGACGATCTGGTCATGAGCTTCGCAGAGAATACCCCGGCCGTATATCTGTATCCGTCAGATGATCCGGATTTATACAAGTCAGTAGGGCAGCGCAGGATGTATACGGATAACAATACCTCTGAAATGGAATGGATAAAAGGCATACACGATGCTGAGAATCCAGTTTGGGCACATCTATTCACGCATACCCCCATGCAGGCGATTTTGGATTTTCTGACAGAGGTGAACGATGCTTACGGAAAGGACGGTGACGATTCCTGCTGGATGGCAACGGTTGATGAAGTGTACGAATATTGGTTCGTTCGCAGGAATGCGTCGATTCATAAGAGGGTAGACGGACGTACGGTTAAATTCTCGATATCGGCCCCTGTGGACCAACATTTCCATCATAAAGACTTGTGCTTGAATATAGAGGGAATCAGCAGTCTGGATGGTATTACGGTCGAGAGCAATGATACCGTGTACGGGCTGTCCTACGGCATAAACAACGGTAGGCTGCTTGTAAATGCGAGTTACGATGAACAGATCACCGGGCGTGCGGAAAAATACACTTCCGCATTTGAGAAGTCACTTGACGAAGATGACAAATCCTCGGCAGAATACTTTATACAACTGCTTAAACCGTCTCTGAGAACGACTTATCTTGAACGTATCGGGGCTGTTACGCAGCCGCCTGTACTGACAAGATTCTCTCTGTCGAAAGACGTTACGGAGTATCTCAATGTCCCCTTTGAATTCGAAGCATCGAACTATACCCTGTACATGATTTCCGAGAACGCGGATTTTGAAGGTGCTGAATGGGACGGAAATGTATATCATATGTTCACTATTTCCAATGTCGAGGGGTTGCATACCGTTTATTTCAAGGTGAAGAACCGGTTCGGAGAGTCAGAAGTGATGAGCGACACGGTCACTTATGAACCGCCGGCATTCGGTCTGAACGGTATCAGTATTAATTCCGGATCGGAAATCACCACTGAAAGGGAGGTATCCGTCTCTTTTGAAGCTGTAGGCCTGAACGCTCCGACAATGATGATGCTGTCCGAGTCTCCGACATTTAATGACGCCGTGTGGACGGCATTTGAAAATCCGGCATCCTTTACACTTTCAGAGGGAGAGGGTGAGAAGACGATCCATGCAAAGATTAAGCATGATGCGGATGAGAGCGAAGTGGTCTCTTCGAAAATAACATTGAAAATCATTGAGAAAAAGGTCGTATTCAGCATGGTGGATAGCAGTACTGATAATCGCACTTTGGTTGAGATCGGTGGAGAAACGGTAAACACGGTAAAGAAACTGAAAGATTACGAAATTGTACTTGCTTATAACAATGGAGAAGACAGCGAGATACGGTATTATGATGATACGGACATCGAGGGTAAATCGGGATTGTACAGCAGCATTGAAAATCCGACCGAGCCTTCTGTGTATGACGGAGTATATAGTTATGCAGTTGTGAAAGATTGTTATTATTATAACGAATACAACCAGCCGGAGACAATCGTACCGCACAGGATCATTTTCAAGGCACCGGAGGGGACGTACAAGGTACGTATACTTGGTTCTACCAAAAACGCCAATGGGGCGAATACGGACAGCAAATATTATGAATCCAATGGGGTTCAAGCACAGCCATCTTTTTCGCTGGTGAACAATTTTACGGATTTTGTGGAACTGGATAATGTGGTTCCCGATGATTCCGGATATCTCATAATAAAATGGTGGGGAAATCCTACGCGAAACGCAATGACTTGTGTGAATCTGATTGAGATTATAAAAAAAGGATAATTGGAAAAGAGAATGTGTCGTGAAAGGGCACATTCTCTTTCAGGGATATATCAGAATAATGATTTAATAGAAAAACAAGTGTATGGGTTTAAATGAATGGTTAGCTATAATTGGCACTTTGGGAGGGTTTGAAGCAATCAAATGGGTGGTTAATTTCTATGTTAACCGGAAAACTAACGCACGTAAAGAAGATGCTTCTGCTGATGCAATGGAAAATGAGAATGAGCGCAAGCAAGTAGCATGGTTGGAGGATCGTATCTCTCAGCGTGATGCAAAGATTGACGCCCTATACATTGAATTGAGACAGGAACAGGCGGCACATTTGGATGAGATTCATAAACGTCACCAGACGGAATTAAAATTGAAAGAAGCTGAAATGAAGCGCTGTGATGTGAGAGGGTGTGGTAAACGTCAGCCACCAAGTGATTATTAATTTAAAAAAAAGAGGAATAGAGATGAATAAGATTGATTCTATTATCATCCATTGCTCGGCTACGAAAGCCGGGCAGGATTTGAGAGCGAAAGACATTGACCGGATGCACCGGCAAAGGGGATTCACTCAGATAGGTTATAACTTTGTGGTTGACCTTGACGGTACTGTGGAGAATGGACGTCCATTGTCTATAGATGGCGCTCATTGTAATACGAAAGGTTTTTCCGGAGTGTCATACAATAAACACAGTATCGGTATCTGCTACATTGGTGGTCTTGATGTAAACGGACGTCCGACAGATACCCGGACGGAAGCGCAAAAGAACGCCCTTCGTGACCTTGTAGCAAAACTATGCAAGGAATATGATATCATCGAGGTGCTCGGACACCGGGATACATCTCCCGACCTTGATGGCAGTGGGGAGGTTGAGCCGGCAGAGTATATCAAGGTTTGTCCGTGCTTCGATGTCAGAAGTGAGTTTTCCAACTTTCTCCGTAATACAGTTATCCGGCCATGAAACGACTAATTTACATTATAACTTTTATTCTGATGTCGGGAATATGGTTATCGTCTTGCAAGACATCTCGAAATATGGAGATACAAAAGCAAGTTGACTACTCTGATGATTTTAACCGTATTCAAAGTATTATTGAGTCATTACGTGTTGATGTTAATAAGCAAATGAAGATGACTACTGAAAAATTGAGTGATTTAAAGATAGAGAATACTACTGTTTACCTGTCCGCGCCGGATTCCACCGGCAGGCAATATCCGGTTAAGGAAAGTACAACTACTGCTTCCAGGCAGGATAAGGAACGCACAGAAGTGGATGAAACATTATCCGTTATTCTACAACAGTTTTCAAACAGGTTGGATAGCATTGATAATAAAGTAAATGCCTTGCTTAACCAGAAAGAGACAGTTATCGATCTTTCGTGGTGGGATTTACATAAAAATAAGGTATATGTAGGTATCATTATTTTTATTGTCGGATATTTGATGTATAGGAGCAGGCATTGATTATAATAGTGTAGAAGCTTACTTGTAGTGACAAGTGGCGAAGTCTCGGTTCTTAACGGATCGGGGCTTTTTATTTTTAAAGGCTATGATAAACTATTAATATTTGTTCGTTTTCACTATAATTTCTTTTGGTGACATGAAAATAATTTTGGAATTGTCCGGGTAATTTTGTCAATAGAATATGTATATCGTTGATGTACTGGTTGTTATTAATCTGTGTCCTACCTAAATTTGTCCGGGTACTTTTTGGGGTTATTTTGATATATATTTTTATATTTGCATTGTAGAGTTATTTTTATTACAAGAATAATCAAAGAATCTAATATATAATAACTCATATTGTTTATAGAGATAATTTCTTTTGATACGATATTTAATTTTTACTTTATGGAACAAAATCATAATTTAATTATGGATTGGCCTGAATTCAATCCCGAATCGACAATATCCAATTCAACTTATGTTGTTACTTCGATTCATGTAATAAATAGTAGTGTTCTGTTAGCTTCGAATATTACTTTGATTTTTATGGGTGGCATAATTACTGGTAATGGAGACTTGAAAGGTAATAATACATCTTTAATTGCTCCTATCTCGCAAATTTTTGGCTTGGAATTGAATGTCATTGGATCATGGATCATGGATAGAGCATATCCTCAATGGTTTGGAGCAGTAGCAGATTCTTTAGAGGATTGTTCTGATGCTATTAATAAGGCTATTACAATGAAAGGGACAGGGCAAGTGTTCATTCCACGTGGTAAGTATATAATAAAGAAAATACTTCATGTGAAGTATGGTATTCAGTTGGTAGGTGAATCCGGAATGGAAAATAAAACGGAAAAAGAAAAAGGAACTTTCTTAGTAGCAGAGATGGATAATTCTTCACGTTTAGTAGAAGATAGTTTATTTACCAATGGGTATGTTGTGGAAATAAATGTAAAAGACTGGTATGTAAATGAGAAAGGTGAAAAAGTTTGTAATTGGGAAGTATTGTATTCCAGTAATCAAACTCAGATTGAACGATTATTGTTCTCTAATAATATTAGTAAGCTAAAAGCTATATTTAGCGCTGCATCTTGTTGTGAAATAAAAGCTTGCACTTTTAGTAACTTTCAACAAAGTATTGTTTTTAGTAATAACCATTATATAGATCGTAAGAGAGTAACTGGTTGTGTAATAAACAATAGTATTGATATACATAGAGGAGAAAGTTTGTATACGATTGATTTTGGTTTTCTTGGTGATGGTTTAGTTTGTGATTTTAATGCTATTAATAATGGCAGCTACAATAAAGGTATACGGATAGCTTCATGCCTTGGAGGTAATATTACTTCAAATATAGTGAATGCTGACATTTGGATAAGTGGCAGTAAGGGAATAACTTTTAATTCTAACCATATGGAGGATGGTCAAGTTGTTATTCAAGATTCTAATGTAAGTCTGCATAATAATTATTTTAAAAAGTTAAATAGGCCTTGTGTTGTAATACAATCTGGGGGGGACGAAGATGTTTCTGTTGTCAATATGGCAGATAATTTGTTTCTATTTTATGATAAAGAAGATCGCGATGGTGTTCAATATACTGTAGCTGATATTTGTGAGTACGATATTCAGTTAAGGGGGGTAACGACCAAAACTCAAATGGTTCAGATGTTAAAACTTTCACAAAATTATCGTTATTGGGTTCGTTCTGGATCAATAGGTAAAATGTATTTGTGTGGCATTGCATTATGTGGTAATGATATGCTACCTATGAAAGAATTTAATAAATATAGTTATCTATTGTCTCAATCTTCATTAATTGCCCCTAATGGTTATATTGATAAGTTGGGATATATAGATAATGTACGAGATATTTTTATAACATTGTATGGTCTTAATCCTAATGTTATTTGGCAATATTTAGATGGAGAATATTATTATAAAGCTCATGCAATTTGGGATCATGGTCGACAAATATGTAATACTGTTAGGGATTTAGGGAATTGTACCTTGAGTTATGCTTCTAATGGGTTACTTTTCAATATCGTAAATGGGGATACTTGTGGACGCAGAACAAATTTTCGATTTTATAGAGGAAAGAAAGATGGGAATAATATTCAATATACACATTATGTTGATGTTCCTATATGTGGGACTAAGCATTTATATGAAAATGGTATTTCTATTTGTGGTTACAAATGGCAGAAATTGACGGAAGGAATATTATCGGGGAATACTAATATAAAGTCTATCAGTTATAAGGGCAATAATATTGAATGCAGGAGTACAACTTGTCCTTCAGTCGGTTCTTGGCAAGATGGTGATATTGTTTATAATATGGGTACCGGTACTAATTCCTTATGGATTTTTATTAATGGTCGTTGGATTGCTAAGTAATAATATTTAAGTACTCATTTTGGGATAAATACAAAGAATATGGAGAAAATAATTAGTGAGTAGTATATACGGTTTTAAAATGATATAATGTAAATTTGGTGCAATTTATTTGTTATTTATCGTAATTTGTTGTTAATCAGATTATTGGATTACTATTTTGGTAGCTTCCCAAGCTGAGGGTCACGAGTTCGAGTCTCGCTTGCCGCTCCAAAAAGCAATAAGCCATAGATCGTATCTGATTTATGGCTTTTATTATATCTACAACAATCATGAATACAGAGTTGAAAGAACGGCTTATGCTATTGGCGGAACGTTATGAAACGCCTGCTTTTATCGTAGAAGACCCTATCCGGATACCCCATCGTTATCACTCTCAGACAGACGTTGAGATTTCAGCACTTGTCACTTCTTGGATAGCTACCGGAAACCGGAAAGCGATTATTAGAAGTGCCGACCGGATAGATTGTGCAATCTTCAAGAATGCTCCTTATCAATATATAATGAGTAAAGAATGGAGAATGTATGCCGGACAGAAAGGAAGTTTCTATCGTTACTATTCTTTCGATGACTTTTATCTGTTGTGCGATACACTGTATACTGTTTACTCACGAAAGCCGACATTGGAAGACTACCTTTATGAATCGTTTGATACACTTTCTCCTTTACAGAGATTACAGTCTGTTTTCGGACATATCAATGGTATGCCCGAGATGTCCAGTACTTCCGAAGCTAAAAAGATGTGCATGTTCCTGCGGTGGATGATCCGTCGGGATTCTTGCGTCGACTTTGGTCTTTGGCAAAGGTTTCATCCTCGTGAACTGATTGTTCCGCTCGATACACATGTTCATCGTATAGCGATGGATTTAGGATTGACTCAGAAACGCAAATGTATCCGGACGGCTTGTGATATTACTGATATTTTGGCACAAATTTGGCCCGATGATCCCGTAAAAGGAGATTTTGCTTTGTTCGGTTTCGGGATAAACGAATCTGTAAAGTGATAGAAGTACGGTTATATAATAGTTTTTCACTGACAAAAATAATGCAGAACAATAGGTAGAGTTCTGTCTATTTCGTATTTTTGCACCCTGTTTTAACGAATCAAGAAAACTTTAAATAAAAATATAATGGCAAAAGAACTGAAAGACCTTACCAAACGCAGCGAGAATTATTCGCAGTGGTACAATGATTTGGTGGTAAAAGCGGATTTGGCAGAGCAGTCTGCTGTGCGCGGATGTATGGTGATTAAGCCTTACGGATACGCTATTTGGGAAAAAATGCAACGTCAGCTGGATGATATGTTTAAAGAGACCGGTCATGTGAATGCTTATTTCCCGTTGTTGATCCCGAAATCTTTCCTTAGCCGCGAAGCTGAACATGTGGAAGGCTTTGCCAAAGAGTGTGCGGTGGTTACTCACTATCGTCTGAAAAATGCGGAGGATGGATCGGGCGTTGTGGTTGATCCGGCTGCTAAGCTTGAAGAAGAGCTGATTATCCGTCCTACTTCGGAAACAATCATCTGGAATACTTATAAGAACTGGATACAGTCTTATCGCGACCTGCCTATCTTGTGCAACCAGTGGGCAAACGTATTCCGTTGGGAAATGCGTACGCGTCTTTTCCTTCGCACGGCTGAATTCTTATGGCAGGAGGGGCATACGGCACATGCCACTCGTGAAGAAGCCGAAGAGGAAGCAGTAAGAATGTTGAATGTATATGCCGACTTCGCCGAGAAGTACATGGCGGTTCCTGTTGTGAAAGGTGTGAAATCGGCTAACGAGCGTTTTGCCGGTGCACTCGATACATATACCATCGAAGCGATGATGCAGGATGGAAAAGCTTTGCAGAGCGGTACCTCTCACTTCTTGGGACAAAACTTTGCCAAAGCATTCGATGTTCAGTTTGTTAATAAAGAGAATAAATTGGAATATGTTTGGGCTACTTCATGGGGGGTTTCCACTCGATTGATGGGTGCGCTTATCATGACTCATTCTGACGACAACGGATTAGTGTTACCTCCACATTTGGCACCTATACAGGTAGTTATTGTTCCTATCTATAAGAATGAAGAACAACTGAAACAGATTGATGCTAAGGTGGCAGGTATTGTTGTTGCATTGAAATCATTGGGCATTTCGGTGAAATATGACAATGCCGACAATAAGCGTCCGGGCTTCAAGTTTGCCGATTATGAACTGAAAGGTGTGCCGGTACGTCTTGTGATGGGTGGCCGTGACTTGGAAAACAACACGATGGAGGTAATGCGCCGCGATACTCTTGAGAAAGAAACCATCTCTTGTGAAGGTATCGAAACTTATGTAAAGAACCTTCTTGAAGAGATTCAGGCAAACGTTTATCAGAAAGCTTTAAAACATCGTGAGGCGATGACGAGAACCGTAGAGACTTATGATGAATTCAAGACCGAAATAGAAAAAGGCGGCTTTATCTTGGCTCATTGGGACGGTACTACTGAAACAGAAGAAAAGATCAAGGAAGATACGAAAGCAACTATCCGTTGTATTCCGTTTGACGGTGATAAGACTCCGGGTAAATGTATGGTTACCGGTAAGCCTTCGGCATGCCGCGTGATCTTTGCACGTTCTTATTAAAAGATATTTTATTTCAATTGAGTGCCGGTCGCAGACGAATGGATGCGACCGGCATTTTCTATTTGTATATGTTTTGATTTCGTTTTATGTTTTTGCTTGAAGCAATACTTGAACTTTAAGAATAAAAATTCTGTAATTTCAGCTTTATTTCAGAAACTTCCTTTTTCTTTGTACATAGATCTATAAATATGAAGTAGCCTTATGAAGATATTAATAGTTGAAGACGAGCCTGCATTGCGTGAACTCATTCAACGTTCGTTGGAGAAAGAGCGTTATGTGG
>OHJT01001724.1_pt1 | contig 10651 bp, 7 predicted proteins | sample 1568651 | NCBI WGS metagenome assembly OHJT01 (sample SAMEA3879608, study PRJEB24766) | human gut metagenome | biome: human-associated habitat; feature: feces | place: USA | collected 1985/1987 | reverse complement strand
GCAGAACGCAGTTTTGCATGGCTCTGAATAGTTACAAATTTTATCAAAAAAGCTGCTGTGCTTTAACAGCACAACAGCTTTTCTTACTTCGTATGAAATTGTCATTTCTGACTGGTCAGTTATTTGGCGTAATCAATTACGCGGCTCTCACGGATCACATTTACCTTGATCTGTCCGGGATATTCCAATTCAGCTTCAATCTGCTTGGAAATATCTCTTGCCAACAGTACCATATCGGCATCTGAAATCTGCTCGGGCACTACCATAACACGAACTTCACGACCTGCCTGAATAGCAAAAGATTTATCTACACCTTTGAAATTGTTTGTGATATCTTCTAACTGTCTTAATCTGCTAGTATAGGTTTCCAGTGTTTCCCTTCTAGCTCCCGGTCTTGCAGCGGATATTGTATCAGCAGCTTGTACAATACATGCAATCAGGGAAGTAGGCTCTACATCGCCATGGTGAGATTCCACGGCATTGATAACCGTAGCGTTCTCTTTATATTTCCGACACAGTTCAGCACCCAGCTGAATATGGGAACCTTCCATCTCGTGGTCTACTGCCTTACCGATATCATGCAGCAGTCCCGCTCTCTTGGCAAGTCTCACATCCAGTCCCAGCTCCGCTGCCAGAAGACCTGACAACTGTGCAACCTCGATGGAATGCTTTAATGCGTTCTGACCATAGCTGGTACGGAATTTCATCTTACCGAGTAATCTTACCAGTTCGGGATGAATGCCATGTACACCAACCTCCAGAGTTGCGGCTTCTCCCTCTTCCTTGATCATTACTTCGACTTCCTTCTGCGCCTTCTCTACCATCTCTTCGATTCTGGCCGGATGGATACGTCCGTCCACAATCAGCTTCTCCAGCGCAATTCTCGCTACCTCACGACGAATCGGATCAAATCCGGACAGGATTACTGCTTCCGGTGTATCATCTATGATCAGGTCTACACCTGTCATGGTCTCAAGGGTACGGATGTTACGTCCCTCACGTCCGATGATACGTCCCTTCATTTCGTCATTCGGTAACTGTACAACGGAAATTGTAGTCTCAGAGACATGGTCTGCTGCACATCTCTGTATAGCGTTAACCACATATTCCTTTGCCTTTTTGTCTGCTTCTTCTTTGGCCCGACTCTCCATTTCCTTGATCATCACGGCCGATTCATGCTTCACTTCATCTTCAACAATTTTCAATAAGTAGTCTTTTGCTTGTTCAGAGGTTAATCCTGAAATTCGTTCCAGTTCCTGCACACGCTGCTCATTCAGTCTGGAGACTTCTTCCTTCATGCGATTGAGGGATTCTTCTCTGGATGCTAAACTTGCCTCGCGCTTCTCGATGGCATCTGCTTTCTTATCGATGTTTTCTTCCTTCTGCTGAACTCTGCGCTCATACCGCTGGGCTTCCGCTCTGCGTTCCTTGATTTCTTTGTCCAGTTCATTCTTGGTACGAATGGACTCTTCCTTGACTTCCAGGAGTGATTCGCGCTTTTTGTTCTCTGCAGTCTTCAGAGCTTCATCAATAATCTCTCTTGCCTTCTCCTCTGCGTTGCCGATGGTTCCCTCCGCATTCTTCTTCAGACGGGTGGTGGTAACCTTTGCTGTGATCAGCACTGCAGCTATAATGGCAATAACAGAAGCCACTAATACTATTACAATATTAGTGTCCACTACAGGAGCACCTCCTTATGAAATTTTCATTGTACATTTTGCTCCGATAATACAAATTATCGTTCATAATAGAATGCAATTTATGTACATTCTAACAAGCAATTCACAACAGTATTAGTGTAAACTGAAAATACTCCTCTGTCAAGTACAAGTCGCAATTAGTCCAAAAATAGTTCCTATATCAAAACAATCTTTGTGCATTATTTCTTGCTGTTATGCGTCATCCGGTATTCTCAGAAATCATCGCTATGCATGCCACCGATGGCCTTGCGGATAGCTTCTGCGGAGAATCCCTTTCTGACCAGAAATGCGTAGATCTTCTGGCGTTCCTTCCAGTCTGTCTCTGCTTCCGGATCATAATGCTTCTTATGAAGCAGTTCACGGATCATACTCTGTTCGTCCTGCTCTCCGCCCTTCTCCCGCCAGACCTGCCAGGCCTCTTCCATGGTAGCTGCCGGGATTCCCTTGCCCTGCAGATCCTGTTCGATCCGCCGCCTGCTGCGGCTGTCCTCGTGATAAGTAATATAATCCACGGCATATCGCAGATCATCGATATAATGAAAGCCCGCCACATAAGCGATAGCCTGCTCTATAATCTCCGTCGGATAAAAGCCCTGCTGTAATTTTGTCCGCAGCTGTGCCGTCGTATATTCTCTTCCCTGCAACAGGTTCATGGCACGAAGCTTCGCCCGCTTGGGAAGTACCTCCTGCATGATAGTCCGATAGTCTTCCTCGCTTAATTGCTGTCCTTCCTTTATATGGTAAAGACGCAATTCGCCTTTGTACAATACAAAGGCGAATTCCTGATCAATATATACTTTGCTTCTCGATTTGGAAAGTTCCGTAACCTGTGTTACCAGCATGGATCTACTCTTCCTTCTCTGCTGCGGCAGTGACATCTGCCTTTAGTCCGTAATGCTCTCTGACCTTCTCGGCAATCTCATCGCAGATGGCGGGATTGTCTTTTAAATACTGCTTGGCATTCTCACGGCCTTGTCCGATCTTGTTGCCCTCGTAGGCATACCAGGCACCGGACTTTGCCACAACGTCACAGCTGGCTGCCAGATCCAGAATGTCTCCTACCATGGAAATACCTTCACCGAACATGATATCAAACTCTGCTTCCTTGAAAGGAGGTGCAATCTTATTCTTAACGACTTTGACACGGGTACGGTTACCGATCACTTCACCGCCCTGCTTCAGAGCTTCGATCCTTCTGACATCCAGTCGTACAGAAGAATAGAACTTCAGCGCACGTCCGCCAGTAGTGGTCTCAGGATTACCGAACATTACACCTACCTTCTCACGCAGCTGGTTGATAAAGATAACCGTACAGTTGGACTTGCTGATCACAGCGGTCAGCTTGCGCAGCGCCTGGGACATCAGTCGTGCCTGTAAACCCACATGGCTGTCTCCCATATCACCGTCAATCTCGGCCTTGGGTACCAGTGCGGCTACGGAGTCCACTACGATAATGTCAATGGCTCCGGAGCGTACCATGGTCTCCGTGATCTCCAGTGCCTGCTCACCGTTATCCGGCTGGGAAATGTACAGGTTGTCAATATCTACGCCGATGTTCTTCGCATAAACAGGATCCAGAGCATGCTCCGCATCGATGAATCCGGCAATACCGCCTCTTTTCTGTACTTCTGCGATCATATGTAAGGTAACGGTGGTCTTACCACTGGATTCCGGTCCGTAGATCTCAATGATTCTTCCCTTAGGAATACCGCCCAGTCCTAACGCTATATCCAAACTTAAAGAACCGGTGGGGATGGTCTCCACATTCATCTGTGCCGTGGGATCTCCCAGCTTCATTACCGCGCCCTTTCCGTACTGCTTCTCGATCTGGCTCAGCGCCGCATCCAATGCTTTAAGCTTATCGTCTTTTTCCATGTCAATCTCCTTTTTGTTCAAGGAACAAATGTTCTGCTTTTTATTTAGGATAAAACATTTGTTCGTGTTTGTCAATGTCTATTTTTATTATACATATTTTGTGTACATTAAAGCTCCCTCATAAGCATTCCCCCTTATTTTTTCGTTCCGATGATCGTCTGAAATTTTGGCGAATGCCTGAACATCCTGAAATGTCTGTCGATAATCAGAGATAAAAGATACAAAAAGAATGTATCACACATCCCCGCTTCCCGCAAGGACGCATGATACATTTCCTGTGTTTTCGTCACTATCTACAATTTTTTACCCCTTCGTTTTGAGGGTATCTCACAAAATATTTTTCTGTTACTTTTTACCAAAAGTAACTTTGCTGAAGTATTTCAGAATACAGCTGCGCATAAGAATCAGTGCTGCAGAGGTAGTTGCCTCTCTGATCTGGCTGCGGGTTCCAGAGAAATGATACTCTTTCACCGTAACTTCTCCCTTTATGCTGCATCCGATATATACCAGTCCTACCGGCTTTTCCTCGGTTCCGCCGTCCGGTCCTGCAATTCCGGTCACTGCCACAGCCACATCCGATTTCATTAACAGTGCGGCTCCTTTTGCCATCTCTGAGGCAGTCTTGCTGCTGACGGCACCGTATTTGTCCAGCGTGCTCTTACGCACTCCCAGGAATTTCCGTTTTGCCTTATTGGAATAAGTCACCAGTCCGGCCTTGTAGCACTCCGATACCCCGGGGACATTGATGATCCTTGCCGCGATCATGCCGCCGGTACAGGATTCCGCGGTTGTCACCGTCAGATCATTGGCCATCAGCAGATCTGCTACCGCCATCTCCAGGGTAGTCTCCGCCTTGGTACTGTAAATATCCGCTCCGAAACGGGATTTCAGTTCCTTCACCACAGGTTTAATGGCTTTTCCAGCTGCCTTGGTATCTTCCCCGGAAGCGGTGACACGGATATGTACTTCTCCCGTCTTGGCATAGGTAGCTATCGTAGGATTGGTCTGTTCGTCGATCAGATCCTTCAGGGTATCCTCCACCTGGCTCTCCGGCACACCACAAAGCTTTACCGTCTGAGAACAGATCACCCCGGGAGTCAGTGTATCCAGATAAGGAAGCACCTGCTGTTCGAACATGGGAACCAGTTCCGCAGGGGGGCCCGGCAGCAACACAATACGGTTCTTCTCCGTCTCCAGAATAATGCCCGGCGCTGTTCCATTATCATTGTCCAGCACCTTCGCTCCCTCTGGCACCATGGCCTGTTTCCAGTTGTTCTCCGTGGGCTGAATATCTCTGACTGCGAAAAATTCGGCAATGCGCTCCATGCTGTGATCATCCACCGAGAGATTCTTTCCACAGACTTCCGCCACAGTCTCCTTGGTCAGATCATCCTCCGTGGGTCCCAGTCCACCAGATAACAGGATCACATCCGAACGCTCCATGGCACATTTCAACACACCTGCCAGTCTCTCCACATTATCTCCCACCACTGTCTGGTAGTAACAGTCCAGTCCGACTCCCGCCAGCTTTTCCGCCAGATAAGCTGCATTCGTATTCACAATGTTCCCCAGTAATAATTCGGTACCTACACAGATGATCTCCGCTGTCATATCTTTACCGCCTTTCGCTGTCACTTGTCCTATATCTTTCCCACAGACAGTATACTACACTTCTCGGGCGGAGAAAAGGAAATATTTTACTCCAGAGAATTTTCACTTTCCACTTTTTCCTGATTCCAGAGCTGGTGTCGTATTTTTTCATCCGTTCCCTTGTGACTCCGCTCCCGCCACTGAGTAGGGGTGCATTCATACCTTTTCTGAAAACAGCGGTGAAAGGTCCGCATATTAGGAAATCCGCATTCGTAACTGATCTCTGTCACCGTCTTTCTGCTGTCCTTCAACAGATTGCAGGCCAGGATCATCCGCTGCTGCGCTACATAGGAAGGAAAAGAGATATTTAACTGGGAGGAAAAAATATGGGACAGATAATACGGACTAATACCCAACTCTTTTGCCACCTTCTGTGCCGTCAGTTCCCCGGTGATATTGTCGTTGATATATTGCAAAAGCTTCTGCGTGATATTCAGATCCGAAGGCTTGTCCTTTTTGATCACTGGAATATTTTCATACATATCCGCCAACAGTGCCATCAGAAGTCCCTTGTCCTGCCGAAATGGCCGCAGTTCCTTATGCAGACCAATATCTGCCAGAATGTCCAGTACCATCTGTCCGTAACGGCTGAGCATGCTTTTCTGAAAACAGGGAGACTCCATATCATAATAGGTAAGTTCTTCCTGAAATTCCCCGATGGAATCCATATCTGCAATGATCAGAAGCATTCCCACCTCTCCCACAGAACTGTAGGAATGGATCTGGTTCGGGTAGATCATCAGACAGTCTCCTGTAATCAGATGATAATTCACACCAGCTACAGTGGCATCCATCTCCCCTTCCGTCACATGGACGAATTCCATATGTTTATGCAGATGAAACGGGAAGTTCGGGTGCCACCAGACATGACAGTCATAGACCTTTTTCCGGCTCTCATAAAACGGTTTTACTGTGTTCATACCAATCCCCATACCTTTCACAGTCTGCAAACTTTGGGCCGCAGGCACAAAATTTAAAACTCTCTGTATTCTACATACCATATTCCGTCCCGAATTTCTACCTGTTTTGTTAAAAATAGCAATTTTTGTCCCATATGTAATTTCTTTTTGTCGTGCAGTCCACACTTTTTTCACTTACAATAAGCTTAAATGAAAGCAGTTCCAATTTAAAAAACAAAAAGTGAGATATATTATGAATCGTACAGAAGCCAGAGAAAAAGCTACCGCACTGGTAGCACAAATGACAATAGAAGAAGCTGCTTCCCAGCTGTTACACTCGTCTCCCGCGATTCCCCGTCTGGGCATTCCCGCCTATGACTGGTGGAATGAAGCCCTTCATGGTGTTGCCAGAGCCGGTACTGCCACCTGTTATCCGCAGGCGATTGGCCTGGGTGCAACTTTTGACCGTGAATTATTACAGAAAATCGCCGGTTCCATCGCTTTGGAAGCCCGGGCAAAATATAACGCTTATTCCCGCCTCGGAGACCGCACCCGGTACAAAGGTGTGACCATGTGGTCTCCCAATATCAATATCTTCCGTGATCCCCGCTGGGGAAGAGGCCAGGAGACCTACGGAGAAGATCCCGTACTTACCGCTTCCCTTGGCTGTGCCTTTGTGGAAGGATTACAGACCAAAAGAGACGGTTACCTGACCACTGCCGCCTGTGCCAAACATTTTGCGGTGCATTCCGGTCCCGAGGCTCTGCGTCACAGTTTCGACGCCAAAGCTACGAAGAAGGATCTGTGGGAAACTTATCTTCCCGCTTTTGAAGCTCTGGTGACACAGGCTGATGTGGAAGCTGTCATGGGTGCTTATAACCGTACCAACGAGGAACCCTGCTGTGCTCACTCCTATCTTATGGAGGAGGTGCTTCGCGACAAATGGCATTTTGAAGGACATTACGTTTCCGACTGCTGGGCGATCCGTGATTTCCACGAGGGACATCATGTAACTGCATTTCCGGAGGATTCCGCCGCTCTTGCCCTGGAAAAGGGTTGTGATTTAAACTGCGGCTGTACCTATGAATATATTTTACAGGCATATAAACAGGGAAAGGTAACCGAAGAAGAAATCCGCCGCAGTGCAGAACGTCTTTTCACCACCAGATACCTGTTAGGACTCTTCGATCACAGTTCCCTGGACGAAATTCCCTACAATGTGGTGGGCTGTAAAGAACATCGGGAACTGGCTTATCAGGCCGCTGTGGAAAGCTGTGTTCTGTTGAAAAATGACGGGACACTGCCTCTGTCCTTGAAAGATAACAAACGCATGGCTGTCATCGGCCCCAATGCCGACAGTCATGCCGCACTGGTTGGTAACTACAACGGTACCCCGCCCCGTTCCATCACTGTAGTGGAAGGAATTACAAGAATCTGCGAGGATACCGGCTGGGATGTCAATTATGCAGAGGGATGTCTGCTCTATGATGACCCTTCCGTACGAAAGGTATTCCAGAACTACCGTATCCCCGAAGCTGTGGCATTGGCAGAATCCTGTGACCTCGCCATTGTATGTGTCGGTCTCGACTCCACACTGGAAGGAGAACAGGGAGATGTGGGTAATGCATTTGCCAGTGGAGACAAGCCAGATCTGCTGCTTCCCAAGATCCAGAGGGATCTGGTAGAACAGGTCATCGCTACCGGTACTCCGGTGATTCTGATTGATCTGGCCGGAAGCCCCATCGATCTGTCCGCTTACGAAGATCAGGTGCCTGCAATACTGCATGCCTGGTATCCCGGCGGAGAAGGCGGACGGGCCATTGCAGACATCCTGTTCGGCAAAGTATCTCCCGGCGGCAAGCTGCCCCTTACCTTCTATTATAATGACGGACCGCTGCCAGACATTACCGATTATCATATGACCGGACGCACTTACCGTTATTTTGAAGGCAGACCCTGGAAGCCTTTTGGTTTCGGACTCACCTACGGAGAATTGCAGATCACAGAAGCAAAAGTAACTGAAGTTGATTACACGAAAGAGATTCCTTCCGCACAAATCACAATACATTGCCAGAATCCCACGGATCGTGACTTAAGTGATGTCATACAGGTCTATGTCCATGTAAACGGTTCTTCCAACGAAGTTCCCAACCACAAGCTGGCTGCGTTCGAACGGATCCGTCTGGATGCCGGAGAAAGCAAAGAATTCCGGATCACCATTCCGCCCATGGCCTTTACCACGGTAGACAATTCCGGCAACAGAGTATTTGATGGCACTTCTGCTACACTTTATCTGGGATTTTCCCAGCCGGATCTCACAGAAGAAGATCAGAAGATCTATACAGGCAACAGAGGCCAGGTATTCGCGGTCACTTTATAATGAGCATTATGGTGGTAAACCATTTGCTATAGAGAGATGTATTTTTAAAACAAGGAGGATAAATCCTCTCCTCGCCATAGGGGCTCGGATTTTCCTTCGGAAAACAAGGAGGATTACAATGAAAAGAAACAAGATCTTAAGCCTGTTGCTGTCAGTTTCCATGCTGACTGCACTCACCGCCTGCGGAAGCCAGGGTTCCGGCACCCCCGCAGCATCCACCACCGATAGCGGAAGCACCGCTTCTTCTGTTGCCGAGAGTACCGCTTCTTCCGATGACGGTTATGTACTGGACAAGGTCACTCTCGTCGTAGACGGTACCTTTAATGCATCTGTGGATGCTTATCAGGACAAATTTGTCGAACAATGGGACACAGCTGTCAGTGAAGCACTGGGGCATCCCATCAGTCTGAATATCCAGCAGTTAGACCATTCCAGCTATGTAGATGGTGTTGGCCGTCTGTTTGCCAGCGGTGATTACCCCGATGTCATTCTGCTGAATGCCGGTCAGTATGCCGAATATGCCAAAACCGGTCTTCTGTGGGATATGACAGATGCTTATGATAACGCAAAATTCCAGAGCCATATGGTACTGCCCGCAGTTAACCAGAGCGTTCGTATCGACGGCAGACAGTATGGTCTGTCCACCGGTCTTGGCGGCGGTTGTATCACTTATGTAAAGCAGGCATGGCTGGATGCAGTCGGCATGAAGGCTGAGGATATTACCGACTGGGATTCCTACTATGCAATGTTAAAGGCATTCACCGAGCAGGATCCCGATGGCAATGGCAAGAATGATACCTACGGCGTAGCTGCAGCAGGCTTTATCGGTTCCGAGGCTCCTTACACCAACTATCTGCCTCAGTTCTGGCAGAACGCATATCCCAGCTTCACCTATGATGAGAACGGTGTATGGTATGACGGTTTCAACACCCAGGAGACCAAAGATGCTCTGCTTCGTTTACAGCAGGCTTACGCAGACGGTGTCATCGATCCCGAATCCCTGACCATGGGTACCAAGGATGTCCGTGAAAAATGGTGGTCTTCCGATCAGTCCGGTTCCTTCGGTGCTTTCACCTACTGGTCCGGTTACTGGAACGATAACCTGGTTAACAACATGGATAAGAACGGTGTAGATTCCGGACTGGCAAGACTGACCCCCATCACTGAAATGGATGGCTACCTGAACAGAGAATCTCCTGTATACTGCATCATTGATGACGGTGACGGCGATGATTCCAGAGAACAGGCAATCTTCGATGCAGTCTTCGAGACCATGTTCGACGGCGGTACTGTACAGACCCTGTGGGTATACGGTGCAGAAGGCTACCACTGGTCTACCGAAGCTGAGACCATTGTCACCGGCGAAGGCACTGATAAGGAAAAGACCTATGAATACAAGGACGGTGAGTTCCATCTGCGTCTGAATCCTTCCGATCCCAGTGCATTATGGAAAAAGAATGCTATCGATCCTTCTTCCATGATCTGCTCCTTAGAGAATGGTTTTGAATCCGCTACCGATCTGACCAAGGAATGTAACGAGTTCTTCTCCGAACACAGCGTAGACGCTCCCCACTCTGCTTCCTGTGACGGTATTACCAACTACGGCGGTACGATCAATGATGCTAAGAACGTAGTCATCGCCGAGGTTGTTGTAAAGGGAGGAGATGTAGATGCCGCTATGGACAATTATGTTAAGACTACCCAGGATATGGTAGACGAAATCCTCGGACAGCTGAATGCAGACTAAATAGTAAAAAATAACCGATTAGCAACCTGCTCCGCCGGGCGCACTAAAAAAGCCGCTTCACAAAAATGTGAGACGGCTTTTTACGGTAACTGGAAAGTTACGCGAGCAATGAGCCGCGCATAGGCATAGTGAAGACAGCGATGGGCGCTCGCGCATGATTCGCTGTCTTTACTTATGCCGAGATGCGGCGAACGCCGCGATATGAAATAAGATTGGCAGCGTTTTATGCTGACAATCTTATGAATAGCGTGGCTCATTGCGGAGGGTTTTATCTTCGGGACATAGTAGAAGAAAAATGTAGATTACGCCCCGCTTGTCGGAAACTTCCGGGGCTCAGCAGAGAAAAAATGTAGATTACGCCCCGCTTGTCGGAAACTTCCGGGGCTCAGCAGAGAAAAAA
>OHJT01001717.1_pt1 | contig 10677 bp, 6 predicted proteins | sample 1568651 | NCBI WGS metagenome assembly OHJT01 (sample SAMEA3879608, study PRJEB24766) | human gut metagenome | biome: human-associated habitat; feature: feces | place: USA | collected 1985/1987 | reverse complement strand
TTTGCTGCCGGCCGGGTCGGTTACTGTGTAGTCACCTCCGGATATGTCGGCTGTGGTTTCAAAGTCTGTGATGTCCTGATTTACGGTACCATCGAACAGGTCATATGTGAAGGTGTAGCCCTGTGCCGATACTGCTTTGACATATATTTTGATATTGCTTGCGGCTGTGACAGGGATTAAGTCTTCGATTTTGACTGTGCCTTCGAGGCTATGGAGCTTACCGTCGTCCTCTTTTGAGGCATCAGAGGTATCATTTTCCGTGTCATTCTTTGAGCCATCTTTTTTGGCATCATCCTTCCGGCTTAAGGCGGATGTGATGGAGTCTGTGTCTGCAGAATCTGCACTATCTGTGCCGTTTTCTGCCAACAGCTGTCGGATATCGTATGTCTTTAGCTCTGTATCTGAGCTTGCAACTACGAGCTGCACACTGTTAAAGTCAAAGTAATCATTTCCCATGACCGCTACATCTACATCTGTGCCAAGCTTTATGCTGCCATTGTCAAAGGTTGGTTTATTGGCAAGTATGCCGGATGCTACATTTTTGAACACTGATGTCACACCTTCAAACTCATCGAGCACCTCTGTGCTTCTCTTATTTCCGTCAACAAACAGAAATGTCACATTGCCTGCATAGTCCTCAGACAGTGGAAGGGTGGCCTCACCCGTATACTTGATGCCGTTTAGCTCGAGCGGTATCTCGTTTGTACCGAAAAATACACTGGTTTTTGTATCCTCTGTGTACTCCTTTGGCACCACCGAGACAGAGACTGTGTATGTCATATCGGTAAAATCTGCACTTTTTAAGGAAATATCCCAGTCTGTTATGAGGCTGGCCTCCTCCTCAAGAGTGGACTTGATATCATCCTGCATGGTCTGCACATCAGAAAGTATCACCGATGTGTTGTCTGAGGTGTATGACATCTGTGTCTCGAGCTTTTTTATCCTGTTATTAAGCAATACTGCCCCCGCAATAAGTGCGGCGAGCAGTATTATGGTAATCGCATTGAAAATATTTTTTTTCAAATTCATATTATAGTGTTATTCCTCATCTTCCTCTGCAGCTACAGCTATTCCAAGCTCCTCAAGCTGCTTTGGATCTACAGTTCCGGGTGCCTCTGACATGAGGTCCGAAGCGTCCTTTACCTTAGGGAATGCAATAACCTCCTTGATATTGTCTGTATGCAGCATATGCATGCAGATACGGTCAACACCGAAGGCAAGTCCTGCGTGTGGCGGTACACCATATGAGAATGCATCAAGCAGGAATCCAAACTGCTCATGTGCACGCTCCTTTGTGAAGCCAAGCACCTCAAACATCTTCTCCTGAATGTCATCCTGATGGATACGCACTGAGCCTCCACCGAGCTCTGTACCATTGAGTACGATATCATATGCCTTTGCACGAACTGCGCCCGGATCTGAGTCTATCTTGTCCCAATCCTCCTCCATAGGCATAGTGAATGGATGATGCATTGCCATAAATCTGTTTTCCTCATCAGACCACTCAAGGAGTGGGAACTCTGTTACCCAGAGGAAATTGTACTTGTTCTCATCAATCAGGCCAAGCTCAGCTCCGAGCATGAGACGAAGCGCTCCAAGTACATTCCATACGATTTTATTCTTGTCTGCTGCGAAAAGGAGTAAATCTCCCGGCTTTCCGTTCATCTTTGCAACAAGTGCATCAAGCTCAGCTTCTGTCATAAACTTGGCAAATGATGACTTGTATGTGCCATCCTCATTGATGCACAGATAAGCAAGTCCCTTTGCTCCACAGCCCTTTGCGTGCTCTACAAGCTTGTCAATCTTCTTACGAGGCATCTTTGCCTGTCCCTCTACATTGATACCGCGGACAGAGCCACCGTTTTCAAGAGCTCCTGTGAATACTCCAAAGCCACAGTCCTTTACCACTTCCGAAACATCGCAAAGCTCCATACCAAAGCGTGTATCAGGCTTGTCAGAACCAAATCTGTCCATAGCCTCCTGCCAAGGCATACGCTTAAACGGAATCTCAACATCCACATTTATGACCTCTTTAAAAAGGTGCTTTAACAGTCTCTCATTTACCTCGATTACATCATCGATATCTACGAATGAAAGCTCCATATCTGCCTGTGTAAACTCAGGCTGTCTGTCTGCACGCAGATCCTCGTCACGGAAGCATCGTGCAATCTGGAAATATCTGTCATAGCCTGAAGCCATCAGAAGCTGCTTAAAGAGCTGTGGTGACTGTGGAAGCGCATAAAAATGTCCGTGGTGTATACGGCTTGGCACGAGATAATCTCTTGCTCCCTCCGGTGTAGACTTGCAAAGGATTGGTGTCTCTATCTCCAAAAAGCCCTCGTTTGCCATAAAGTCACGCATCACACGAAGCACATTGCTTCTGAGCATGAGATTTCTCTGGATATCAGGGCGGCGAAGATCCAGATAACGGTATTTAAGTCTGATGTCCTCGCTGGTCTTTGAATTCTCCTCAATCTGGAATGGAGGTGTCTGTGCCTCTGAAAGCACTCTGATTGATGTAGCGATAACCTCGATATCACCTGTCTTTAAGTTCTCATTGACAGCAGCTGTTCTCTTCTGGACAGTTCCCTCAACTGCAATGACGAACTCACTTCTTAAGGTGCCTGCCTTTTCAAAGCCCTCTGCACCTACATTTTCCTCACCGAATACTATCTGAAGTATTCCGCTTCTGTCTCTTAAATCTACGAAAATGAGACTTCCTAAATTTCTTCTCTTCTGTACCCAGCCCATCACGGTGACCTTCTCACCGATATTGGCATTTGATACCTCTGTACATCTATGGCTTCTATGTAAGCCCTGCATTGATTCTGCCATTTTATACTCCTTATATTTCTACTATATATTTATTCTAATAACTGTTTGGTACCGCTGCTACACAGCTAATCTGCTGCTTATCAGATTCCTATCTGTTAAAGAACTCAACAAACTCCTCGTAGCCCTCTTTCATAAGCTGCTCCTTCTGGAATTTCTTGTTCTTGTTCATGCGCACAACAAGCACCTGCTGTCCGTTTGCTCTTGCGTCTTTTGCCTGGTTCATGACATCAACAAGCTTGTCTGCCGGATATTTCTTCTCAACCAGATAAGCCACCTTCTTTGGACTCTCAGGAATCTTGAAGCCACTCTCCATGAGAAGCAGGATAATTCTCTCAAAACCGATTGAAAAACCACAGGCCGGTACATCATTTCCGGTGAACTTTCCAATCATCTTGTCATATCGTCCGCCACCGCCACAAGCTGCGCCAAGCTCAGGCATTGATATCTCAAAAATAGTTCCTGTGTAGTAGCTCATTCCACGAACAAGTGTAGGGTCAAATACGAGCTCAAACTTTGCTCCCTTTGTAGCATTAACAGCCGTAGCTATCTCTGTCATATTTGTAACCACTTCTTCGTCTAAATATTCACCGAGCTTTTCTGAAAGTATTTTTACACCCTCAGTGACATCCCTTGTCTGCTCCAAAAGCTTGAACAAATCAAGATATTTGTCAATATTTTCCTGTGGGTAGCCATCCTGTGCAAGCTCACTTGCAACACCTTCCACTCCTATCTTGTCCATCTTATCGAGTGTGATAAATACGCTGTCGTAGTCCTCCTCAGCGAAACCACTGTAAGCAGCCATTGCCTTTAGGATTCTTCTCTCGTTGATTCTTATCTCAAAGTTCTCGAAGCCGAGTCTGCCGATTGTGGTAGTGGTTGCTGTAATCAGCTCTATCTCTGCCAGATTGCTTGGCTCTCCGAGTATATCTATATCACACTGTGTAAACTGTCTGTAGCGGCCTCTCTGAGGTCTGTCTGCTCTCCACACACTGCCCATCTGAAGTGCCTTAAACGGCGATGGCAGGTTGTTGGCATTGTTTGAATAATATCTTGAAAGTGGCACTGTAAGGTCATAGCGCATTCCAAAGTCTACTACATCCGACTCTTCCTTTGCTGTCTCCAGATTCAGCTTCTCGCCTCTCTTCATTACCTTGAAGATCAGCTTCTCATTTTCTCCGCCCTGCTTGCTCGTGAGATTTGCTATATTCTCCATGCATGGTGTCTCTATCGGTGTAAATCCGAAGCTTCTGTATGTATCCTTGATCACACTTGTCACATAATCGCGGATTTCCATCTCTGCAGGTAATATATCCTTCATGCCGTTGACCGGCTTTTTGCTCAGTGCCATTTGGTTTCCTCCATCTATATTAAAATATTGAATTCATTAGCTATTCTATTATACTTTTCGGTTTTGCAATCGTCAAGGGTTTATGGCAATTATACGGGCTGCAAGCCACGGCACCGTTAGGGCACACGCATATGCTTTGCTTTTGCTACGCTTTGTCGCTAAGATACTGTACGGATTATGCTTTTTGCGCTTCTATGCTTGACGAAACCGTCGAAACGCGCCTTCCGTGGCGCGGTTCTCCTTGACTTGCCTTCCATGGCAAGTCATTTCTGTGCTTCATATGCATAATCCTACAGTATCTAAGCGGCTTCGCTATTCGCTCAATCAAATGCATATGCGTGCGCCCTGGCGGTGCCATGGCTTGCAGCCCTTACTCTGTGACAGTATTTTCATTTGCACGGTTTCTTCCTAGTTTCTTCAATAAACTTGGTTGTACTGCAAAGATAACGAGCATCTGTGGTGAAAGGTTACAAATGCAAATGTTCATCTACTGTGGTGGATTTCAGACGCTAATGCACATCTACTGCGTTGAATTGCAGATGCTAATGCACATCTACTGCGGTGAATTACAAATGCTAATGCACATCTACTGTGGCGGATTGCAAATTCCGCACGGTGACAAGCCCATGGATTTTGCTTCTTCAAGCGTTACCTCTGTGTCACTCTTTTTCAAAGTCCGACAGCCCGCACGGTGATATTTCTTGCCGGTTGCTGTGATATGAACCATAGTCTCGCTGTTTGAGGAATCTGCAGCGCTATTTTCTGCTACTGAGCTGTCTGAGCCTGATGATGCACTTCCTGTCGTACTGCCTGAAGAGCCGGATTCTCCTGCCCCGCTTCCAGCGCTGCTCTGCGAGCCTTCATTCTGCGGTGTATCCGTCTGAACGCTCTGCTTCTGCGGAGTGGTGCCATCCAGCCAGCTGTCACCATTCTCATAGTTTATTCCGACTCCGGGCTGCACATTATAGCAATAGACATTAAAAAGTATGCCGCCACCATTATCCTCAACCGACTTTGCCTCTATGAGAACACCATTTGCAACAAGATTACTGCCCGAGAACATCGGAGTCACTCTGTAAAGCACATGATTTCCTGTATTGTTTACATAATCCGCTACCAGATTCTCAAACGGCAGCATGCCCTCCACATTCAGGTATCTCGTACCGGTAATAAGATTCTTCGGATTGGCATTCTCGCCGGCAAGCTGATAGCCAATAAGATGACAGCGATTATATAAATACCTGTCCTTTATCACATCATACTTCACCGTATGCCAGCCTGATGGCTTTATCATGCCTATCTTGCCACGCTCCTCAGTCGGCATGATATCCTTGCAGATATTGGCATAAGCCACACCGCATCTGCCAAGTGAATCCAAATCACTGTAATTTTCAAAAGCAGTGGTAGTCATATCGCTGTCCGTGAAAAAAGGCTCATTATTGTTGACAGCCACGTATGCCTTGCCATCATATGCAGGAATCGCATCAAGTGAAACATAAGAATTGTTGTTTACAAGATCCTCCTGTGGCCCATCCACTTTATCCTTGCTGCCTAAAGCACCGGAAGAATCCTCACCTGCCACTTCAGCTCCTGCGGCATGCCCGGCACCTTCAGTGCCTGATAAATCAGTGGAGGCACAGCCTGTAAAAATTGTAGCAATTGCAAGTAACTCACATAGTGTAATTGCAGCTGTTTTCCTTAACTTTAGCCATACGTTCATATAAAATCACTCTTTCTATCAATCGATTGATATTGGATTTTCCCTAATTACAATAAATTAAATGAATACTTAAATTACTAAACCTAATATACTTTTATTTCCTCGCTTCATTTATTATAGCAAACGTTTGTTTGTTTTTCAATCCTTGCTGTAAAGCTATGCATTTCACACTATTTGGGTATGTTAGCGACTTTCCCCGATAGTACGCGCCTATGTCGCGTAAACTAAAAAAAGTTTCGAGCAAATGCTCGAAGCCTTATAAATACCAGCTTATTAAACTATCATTTAAGATTGCTCGATGATACTAACAACTCTTGAACTTCTTTTTTAGTAAATATACACACAATCAAAACCTATATGTATATTTTCTATAAAATAAAAAGGAAGCCGGACGCATCCAACTCCCTTAGGCATAGTCCGCAGACGTCCGCCGCAATTCTGTAATATATTATGCCATAATGAAAACTTTTATGCAATAGCACTTTTGAATTTTCCACAAATATTTTTGAAGTTACTGTTCACACCTAACAGTGTGACCAGTAACTCTCTTCTAGGCGGATTCCCACCCCTCCGGGCGGAGCTTACGACCCGAACCAACTAAAAAAGCCACCCCAGGCAAACACCCGGTGTGGCTTTTAATCATGTATTATGAAATTATGTGAATCACCTAATGTGAATCAACACTGCTATATTGCAGAACAAATCTACTCGCAAAGCTTAGAAAACTCATCCGCAACAAACTGAACCTTGGTTCCGATAATAACCTGAACAGAATTCTTGCCAGGCTTCATAACGCCTGCAACACCTGCAGATTTAATCTTCTTGTCATCAACCTGAGTGATATCCTTAACCTCAAGTCTGAGTCTTGTGATGCAGTTGTCAATGCTTGCAATATTTTCTTTGCCACCGCAGCCCTCAAGAATAGTCTTTGCTACTGCTGTGTAGTCATTGTTAGTAAGCACTGCCTTCTTCTCTGCCTCGACATCATCGTCCTCTCTACCAGGGGTCTTAAGATCCCATTTCTTGATAGCGAAATAGAATACAATGTAGAATACGATAAAAGCTGCGATTCCAAGAGGAATGATGAGCCATGTCTTTGCTGCAGCCGGAAGTGAAGATGAGAATAATAAATCCATCGCGCCGGCTGAGAATGAGAAGCCTGCTCTAAATCCAAGAGCTACTGTAATCATTGTGAAAATACCATAAAGTAAAGCATAAATCACATAGAGAACAGGAGCAAGGAACATAAATGCAAACTCGAAAGGCTCTGTAACACCACAGATGAATGCACAGATAGCTGCAGAAGCAAGGATACCGATGGCAGCCTTTTTCTTAGCAGGCTTTGCACACTTAACCATGGCAAGTGCTGCACCAGGAATACCAAACATCATACATGGGAAGAAACCTGACATGTACATTCCGAGGCTCCATGAAACATCCTTTGATGTCTCGCCTGCCCAGAAATGAGAAAGGTCTCCAAGTCCGATAGTATCGAACCAGAATACGTTGTTTAATGCGTGGTGTAATCCTGTAGGGATTAACAGACGGTTCAGGAATGCATAGATACCTGCGCCGACTACGTCAAAACCAACGATTGCTTTACCGATAGCTACAAGAGCACCGAAAAGTAATGGCCATACAAACAGTAATACTACAGATACAAGGATTGAAACAACACCTGCGATAATTGCTACGCAACGCTTGCCGCTGAAGAATGACAGCCAGTCAGGAAGCTTTGTATCCTTAAATCTGTTGTAACACAAAGAACCAATAACACCGGCTAAGATACCGATAAATGGGTTTGCAATCTTGTCGAATGCAAGTGTCTTTGTAGCGCTGTCAGCGATAGATGGCATGATTTTTGTAACAAAGTCTGTAGACAGGAGTGTTGTCATCATCAGCCATGAAGCTAAAGCTGCAATACCGCCGGTACCGTCGTTCTTTTCCGACATACCGACACCAACGCCGATTACAAAAAGGATGGCCATGTTCTCAATCAAAGCGCCCCCTGCTTTAACTAAAAACAGACCTATTAAATTACGTACACCCTCGATGTCACCACCCTGCATGGTTGCAGGACATAAATAATATCCAATACCCATGAGGATACCACAGATAGGAAGTACTGCTACGGGAAGCATTAAAGCTTTACCCAGTTTTTGAAGAAATTTCATAAATTTCCCCTCCTTTACATTATGTATACTAAACTGGAGATACTCCAATAAAGTTCGTTATTATTATATAATTATATTCAAATCTACGCGAGACTTAAAATCTCATCACCGGCGGATACATCCCCCTCTTTGAGTATCTTTATCTCACTATAATCAGCAGTGTTGCCAATTAAAACCGGAGTAATGACATTAAGATCTGCTGCCTTAATCTGCTCCAGGTCAGCCTCCATCAAAAGGTCACCCTTCTTCACCTGATCACCAACGGAAATATGTGATTTAAAAGGAGCACCCTTTAGTATCACTGTATCCAGACCAATGTGCAAAAGCAACTCGACACCCTGAGTGGTCGTCATGGTAAAAGCATGCAACGTATCAAATACAGCTGTCACCTCACCATCCGCCGGAGCGTAAAACCTGCCCTCAGAAGGAATCACGGCCACGCCGTCTCCCAATATCTTCTCAGAAAATGTAGGATCCGGAACCTCTGTAATAGGAACCACTCTACCGTTGCACGGAGAACAGATCACCTTTCCCTTTGATTTATTCTTAAAAAAACCTAACATGATATCTCCTTTCCGTCGATATACACACTCACAATATCCAAATCATCATTGAGAAGCACAAAATCTGCTCTCTTTCCTGCAGAAATGCTGCCTGCTTCATCATAGATGCCAATCTCCTTAGCAGGATTGGCTGTAGCACACATAATTGCCTCCTCAAGCGGAATACCTGCCTGCCTTACTGTGAAACGCATACAATCCATCAGATTGGTTGCCGAACCGGCAATTGTCCCATCATGGAGTGTGGCAAGCGAACCTCTGACCGTCACTGCCTGTCCACCGAGTGTATACTCACCATCCTCAAGCCCTGTGGCTCTCATGCTGTCACTTATTAAAATCATGCGCTCAGCCCCAAACATGGCAAATGTCGCCCTGATAACCGACGGATGAATATGCACTCCGTCACAAATGAGCTCTGCATGACATTTTTTTGAATCTCTCACAGCCCCGATAACTCCCGGATTTCTGTGATGAAGCGGTGGCATCGCATTATACAAATGTGTAGCATGGCTTGCACCATGCTCAATAGCCTCTACTGCGGTGTCATAATCCGCCGCTGTGTGTGCTATTGAAACCACAACACTTCCTCTTACCCTGTCTATAAAATCAATCGCGCCCGGCTCCTCCGGAGCGATATCTACAAGCTTTATCAAGCCATGGGCCGCATCCTGAAGCTCACAGAAATAATCATAATCACATCGCATGATATTCTCTGCCGCCTGTGCGCCCTTTTTAGAAGGACTGATAAAAGGTCCCTCCATATTGATACCTACAAGATGTGCACCACCATGATAATTATAATCACCGGCATTTTTCATGACACTCAAAAGCTCATCCCTTTGAATGGTCATAGTAGCCGGACACACGCTCGTCACTCCGACAGAAGCCTCGTATGCTGTAATCACATCAAGTGCCTCTGTGGTACCGTCACACATATCAGCTCCCTTGCATCCATGAAAATGAATATCCACAAGACCCGGTATCATGATAAGACCTGATGCATCTATAATCTCCTGCGATTCGCTGTCATTAGCCGCGTCCGTGTCAGCTGTTCTCTCCAAAACACTGTCAAAACGGCCATCCTTAACGACAACATCGCCTTGCATGAAGCTGCCATCCTCTGTAAATACCCTTGCATTTTTTATTATCATATACATGCACCTTCTCAACTAAAAAACATCTACAAACAACTCAATGCAGCCTCATCCGCTACAAGCGTAACATCATTGTGCAGCTGCAATACAGAAGCCGGCACCTGTGGTGTAATCGGTCCAAAGAAAGCCTTGTGAACAATCTCTGCCTTATCCTCACCACTTGCAACAATAAGAATCTTCTTAGCCTGCATGATGGTCTTGATGCCCATTGTATAAGCCTGCTTCGGAACATCATCAGCCGATGCAAAAAAGCGCTTATTAGCCTCAATAGTAGACTCTGTAAGATTCACACAGTGTACCTGCTTGTCAAAAGACTCGCCCGGCTCATTAAAACCGATATGACCATTGTGTCCGATACCAAGAAGCTGTAAATCAACACCGCCAAGAGACTGAATCAGCTCTGTATAGCGCTTGCACTCCTTCTGTGAATCCGGCTCCATGCCGTTTGGCAGGTGAGTATTCTCAACCGGAATATTCACATGATCAAACAAATTCTGATGCATAAAATAATAGTAGCTCTGGTCATTCTCACGGCTTAATCCCTTGTACTCATCAAGATTCACCGTCATAACCTCTGAGAAGTCCAAATCCCCCTTCTTGAACCACTCAACGAGCTGCTTATACAAGCCGATAGGTGTAGAGCCTGTAGCCAGTCCCAATACACAATTAGGCTTCATAATCACCTGTGCCGATACGATATTTGCAGCCTTTCTGCTCATATCTGCATAATCCTTAGCATGATATATTCTCATGAAAAATCCCCCCAATTCGTAAAATATGCCCAATACTATCTGCACAACCTTCAAATGTGCTACTTGATTGCATATATGCATTTTACCCCATATAGTACATTTTGTCCAGTACTTTTTGTCATATTTTGCATATT
>OHJT01001715.1_pt1 | contig 10708 bp, 10 predicted proteins | sample 1568651 | NCBI WGS metagenome assembly OHJT01 (sample SAMEA3879608, study PRJEB24766) | human gut metagenome | biome: human-associated habitat; feature: feces | place: USA | collected 1985/1987 | reverse complement strand
TTTTCGGAGTCGTGATTGCGATCGGATGTATGAGCTCCGTCGTTGATTGCTCCGGTCTGCCGGTCGTAATTATGGCCATGATGGCGATGCTCTATACCGGCACGATGGACGATATCCTGAACCTTTCCCCTTCCCTGCGGCTTTTGATCGAGATCGTCGTCGTGCTGCTGCTGGTCTTCGTCGGCGGCTATTGCATAAACGACTTCCACGGTTTGTGGGGCATCGGGCCGATCTCTTCGTGGTATGCCGTGCCCCTGACTGTTTTTGCCACCGTTGGCATTATCAACGCCATCAACCTGGTGGATGGCGTAAACGGTCTTTCTTCGGGTTATTGCATCATGGCCTGTACCATCTTCGGCATACTTTTCCATCTCGCCGGCGAAGAGGCGATGACCATCCTGGCGGTAGTTTCGGTCGGGGCCTTGATTCCCTTCTTCCTGCACAATGTTTTCGGTAAAACCTCAAAGATGTTCATAGGCGACGGCGGGACGTTGGTCATGGGCACCGTCATGTCCGTCTTCGTGATCGCCATCCTGCAATCCGGCTCGCGGGTCGCAGCCTTTGTCGACCCCAATGTCGGGCTTGTACCGTTCACGCTGGCGGTGTTGTCGGTTCCCGTGTTCGATACGCTGCGCGTGATGTCGACGCGTATGCTGAAGGGCTCGTCGCCATTCCGTCCCGACAAGACCCACCTGCACCATATGTTCATCGACATGGGTTGTTCCCATGTCGCGACGACATTGGCTATCTTGGGATTGAATACGGCGGTCGTATTATGCTGGTGGGCGTTCGAAGCGGCCGGTTTTTCAATCGCCGTTCAACTGTATGCGGTCGTCGGCATGAGCCTTCTGGCCACGTTCGGGCTGTATCATTTCATGCAATGGCATATCCGCCGCGACACGAAATTCATGGGCATTATCCGCCGGCTGGGGTACAAGACCCATATCAGCCGTACCGGAATTTTTTTCTGGTTGCAGCAGGTCATGGATAAGGTTTGATTTTTTTATTCGCGACCCTGTATGTCCGGGACACATTATTTATAAAATATAGATTTAACTTACTGTAATGAAAGGCATTATCTTGGCAGGTGGCAGCGGTACACGGTTGTACCCGATCACGAAGGGCGTCAGCAAGCAGCTGTTGCCTGTTTACGACAAGCCGATGGTCTACTACCCCTTATCGGCCTTGCTGCTGGCTGGCATCCGCGACATTCTCCTGATCTCTACGCCAGAGGATCTGGGCGGTTTCCGCCGTTTGCTGGGCAACGGCTCCGACTACGGGGTTCGTATCACGTATGCCGAGCAGCCGTCCCCGGACGGTCTTGCCCAGGCTTTCCTGATCGGCTCGGATTTCATCGGCAATGACTCCGTGTGTCTGGTTCTGGGGGACAATATCTTCCACGGCTCGGGCTTCACGGGTCTTCTTCGCGAGGCCGTCCGCACGGCCGAGGAGGATGGCAAGGCCACGGTCTTCGGCTACTGGGTCGACGATCCCCAGCGTTACGGCGTGGCGGAGTTCGATGCGGCGGGCAACTGCCTGTCGATTGAGGAGAAACCGGAACACCCGAAGTCGAACTACGCGGTCGTGGGCCTGTACTTCTATCCGAACAAGGTCGTGGATGTGGCCAAGGGTATCCGGCCCTCGGCGCGCGGGGAGCTTGAGATCACGAGCGTCAACCAGTCGTTCCTGCAAAGCGGCGAGCTGAAGGTGCAGACGCTCCAGCGCGGCTTCGCGTGGCTGGACACGGGCACGCACGACTCGCTGGCCGAAGCCTCGATCTTCGTGGAGGTCATCGAGAAACGCCAGGGTCTTAAGATCGCCTGCCTGGAGGGCATCGCCTACCATAACGGCTGGATCACGGCCGCGAAGCTCCGTGAGCTTGCGCAGCCGATGCTCAGGAACCAGTACGGGCAGTACCTGTTGAAACTCACCGACGAAACCCGACACTGATACCATGAAAGTCATCCCTACCGAAATAGAAGGTGTCGTCCTCCTCGAACCCGATGTCTTCGGAGACGAGCGGGGCTATTTTTTCGAGAGCTATTCTGAGCAGTCCTTCGACAGGCTCGTACGCCCCGTGCGGTTCGTGCAGGACAACGAGTCGATGTCGAAGTACGGCGTTCTTCGCGGTCTTCACTTCCAGCGGGGAGCGCATGCACAGTCGAAGCTGGTGCGCGTTGTCCGGGGCCGCGTGCTGGACGTCGCTGTGGACATCCGCCGGGGCTCGCCCACGTTCGGGCGACACGTCTCTGTGGAGCTCTCGGGGGACAACAAACGGCAGTTCTTCGTGCCGCGGGGCTTTGCGCACGGCTTCTCGGTGCTGAGCGACGAGGCTGTATTCCAATACAAGTGCGACAACCTCTATGCCCCCGAATCGGAGGGCGCCATCGCGTGGGACGACCCCACGCTGGGCATCGACTGGCACCTGGCGCCGGGGGATGTCGTCCTCTCGCCCAAGGACAGCGGCCACCCGCGGCTGGAGGAGGCCGCGGAACTGTTCGACTACAATACGGACTACTATGCTTAATATACTGATTACGGGCGCCCGGGGGCAGCTGGGGAGCTCCTTGCGGCAGCTTGGGAGCGTATCGCCCAACAACTACCTGGCCACCGACGTCGCGGAGCTGGACATCACCGACGCCGGGGCGGTGCTTCAAACGGTCAAGGAACAGCGTATCGACGTGATCGTCAACTGCGCGGCCTACACGAACGTGGAGCGTGCCGAGGAGGACGAGGCAAGGGCCGACCTGCTCAACCACAAGGCCGCGGCATACCTCGCAGCTGCGGCCAAAGAAACGGGTGCGACGCTGATCCACGTCTCGACGGACTACGTCTTCGACGGCACGGCCCATACGCCCTACAGGGAGGATACGGCGACCTCGCCGCTGGGGGCCTACGGGCGTACGAAGCTGGCGGGCGAAGAGGCCGTGAAGGCCTCGGGATGCCGTTACCTGATCCTGCGCACGGCGTGGCTCTATTCGGAGTACGGGAACAACTTTCTGAAGACGATGCTGCGTCTGACCTCGGAGCGCGAGACGCTGCGCGTGGTCTTCGACCAGGTGGGCACTCCGACCTACGCCGGAGACCTGGCGCTTGCGATCTTCTCCCTGATCGAGACGGGGCGCTACGCGGGCAATGAGGGGGTGTACCACTTCACCGACGAGGGCGTGTGCTCGTGGTACGACTTCGCGGTGGAGATCGCCGCGGCCGCGGGTCACGGCACGTGCCGCATCATCCCCTGCCACACGTCGGAATACCCCACGAAGGCCCAGCGCCCGGCCTACTCGGTGCTGGACAAGACCAAATTCAAAGAGACATTCCAAATGGACATCCCCCACTGGAGGGAGGCTTTGATCTACTGCATGAAACGACTCACAGAAAATAACCCATGAAACGCACTATCCTGATTACGGGCGGAGCGGGCTTTATCGGCTCGCACGTAGTACGCCTGTTCGTGACGAAATACCCGGATTACCGGATCGTGAACCTGGACAAACTGACCTATGCGGGGAACCTTGCCAACCTGCGGGACATCGAGGATTCCCCGAACTACGTATTCGAGAAGGGGGACATCTGCGACCTGGATATGCTGCGGGCGCTGTTCGGTCAGTATGACATCGACGGGGTCATCCACCTCGCGGCCGAAAGCCATGTCGACCGCTCGATCAGGGATCCGTTCACCTTCGCGCGTACGAACGTCCTGGGCACGCTCTCGCTGCTCGAGGCGGCACGGGAATACTGGAACGGAGAGTGGGAGGGCAAATTGTTCTACCACATCTCCACCGACGAGGTGTACGGGGCGCTGGAGCTTACCCGTCCCGAGGGAGATGCTGCGGGCGGAGAGAGCGGCGGCGGGCCCTTCGGCGAGGAGTTCTTCACCGAAGAGACGAAGTACGATCCGCACAGCCCCTACTCGGCCTCGAAAGCCTCGTCCGACCACTTCGTGCGGGCTTACCACGACACGTACGGGATGCCGACGCTGGTGACCAACTGCTCGAACAACTACGGTCCGTATCAGTTTCCGGAGAAGCTGATCCCGCTTTTCATCAACAACATCCGCCGCGGAAGACCGCTGCCGGTGTACGGCCGCGGGGAAAATGTCCGCGACTGGTTGTACGTCGAGGACCATGCACGGGCCATCGACGTAATCTTCCACAAGGGCAAGGTCGCCGACACGTACAACATCGGAGGTTTCAACGAATGGAAGAACATCGACCTGATACGGGTGATCGTCAGGACGGTGGACAGGCTGCTGGGCAACCCCGAGGGGTCGTCGGAGAAGCTCATCACGTATGTCACCGACCGCGCAGGCCACGATCTGAGGTACGCCATCGACTCGCGCAAACTCAAGCGCGAACTGGGCTGGGAGCCCAGCCTGCAGTTCGAGGAAGGAATCGAAAAAACTGTCCGCTGGTACCTCGAAAACCAATCGTGGATGGACGACATAACTTCTGGCGAGTACCAGCAATACTACCGGAGTATGTATAAGGACAGGTAAATGGATTGCTAATGTATGGTAGAGTCCAGAACGGCTAAAAGTCTTAAGAATAGTGTAGTTGCCTTATTATTCTATTTTATAAATCTTGGTCTTCAATTCTTTTCCCGTAAGATTTTTTTAGAGCATCTTGGTGCAGAAGTTTTAGGACTGAATACAACTGCGACAAATCTACTCCAGTTTTTGAATCTTGCTGAGTTGGGAGTTGGGGCAGCTATCGGATATTCGCTATATAAACCGCTTGCTGAGAAAAATCGGCAACAAATTAATGAAATCGTTTCTGTCCAAGGATATTTATATTATAAGATAGGGCTGTTTGTTGGAGGTATTGCTGTCTTATTGATGTGTTTTTTTCCGTGGATATTTTCTAAAGCCGAAGTTCCTGCCTGGTATACTTACACAACTTTTATTGTCCTTCTTATAGCTGCGCTTTCCGGGTATTTTTTTAATTATAAACAGATTGTACTTACTTCAGATCAGAAGAATTATAAGTTGAATTATGTCGTCCAAGGCATAAAAAATATAAAGGTAGTTCTGCAAATTTTAGCTATAAATTACTTGTCTGATGGATATGTATGGTGGCTTGGACTTGAATTTGTGGCTGCGATTGTAACTATATTTGGAATTAATGCTGTCGTTCGAAAAGAATACCCGTGGCTGCATACCGATTATCGACAAGGAAAAAATCTCATACATAAATATTCTCAGATTACACGGAAAACCAAGCAGTTGTTTTTTCACAAGATCGCAAGTTTTGTCGTATCCCAATCAAGTCCGATCGTTGTGTATGCTTTTACTTCTTTAACAGTTGTTGCAATTTATGGTAACTATATGTTAATTGTTAGTGGGTGTATTGCTTTGCTAAATGCCGTATTTAATAGTATTAGTGCAGGGATCGGTAATTTGGTTGCAGAGTGTGATACGCAAAAGACAGCAAGGGTATTTTACGAGTTGTTCTCGGTTCGTTTCTTCTTAATCTCTATAATGAGTTTTGGCGTTTATATCATTGCCACTCCATTTATTGTATTGTGGGTCGGAGCTGAGTATTTGTTGCCCAATTCAATATTGTTGCTGATAACACTTATTATGTTTTTTAATGCTCTGAGGACGAGTGTCGAATCATTTCTTATTGCTCATGGGATGTTTCAGGATGTTTGGTATCCACTTTTCGAGGCGTTTCTTAATATCGGATTGTCTGTTTTACTTGGCCTTTATTTCGGGTTGAATGGTATTTTATCGGGGATTCTCATAAGTTTGATAGGTACGATTACGTGGAAGCCTTATTTCTTATTCCGGATTGTACTGAAACTTTCTCTTTGGAGATATATCCTTGTTTTTATTAAACATATAAGTGCCATGTTTGTCGCAGCTTGTATTTCTATGTATTGTATTTCCTTAATGAGTTTCGACCCACAGCAATCCTTTGCTGATTTACTCTTGTATATGATAGTTGCAATCTCAGTGTTTACAGGCCTTGTTTGTTTGTTTTTATATCTGATAGCACCTGAATTTAAAATGTTTATCAACCGGATATCAAATATCAACCGAAACTTTTGTCGATGAGATTGTTGAGAAGTATATTATACAGGCTTTATGCTATTTATGATAAGGCTTGTCCTTTGCGATATTTTATTCAGAAGATCCGATTGTATTATGCGAAAAACGTAATATGTCGTTCAGGTTCCCGATTTGCAAACACCGTATTTGAGGGGGATAATCTTGTGCATAAAAGAAGTTTATTGGTTGATAGCTATTTGTCTCGGCATAGCTATATTGCCTTCGATTGCAGACTTTTTGGCGCTCGGATTGGTAAATTTTGCAGTATTGGGCCTCGTGTATATACGGGATTCAGTAATCATCCAACGGACACTTTCGTGTCAACCTTTCTTGCTTTTTATAAAGATACTCGAAAAGTATTTGGCTACTCGTATTACACTGGATTACAGCCTGGATTTGAAATGTATCGGAAAACTGCCTCGGGATATCTGGTTGATATCGGACATGATGTGTGGATCGGGGCTGATGTAAAGATTATGGATGGTGTATCTATCGGGAATGGTGCCGTGGTCGCTGCCGGAGCTGTTGTAACGAAGGATGTTCCGCCTTATGCAATAGTTGGTGGGGTGCCGGCTAAAATTATTAAATATCGGTTTACTCAGGAGCAAATTGAATTTTTACAGCAATTTAAATGGTGGAATATGCCGGAAGATTGGATTCGTGAAAATTGGCAATTGTTTGACAATATACAAAAATTCGCGGAAAAATTTACTCGAGATGTTGAGTTGCATTAAATGGATTATGCTTGTTTGGGCAACGGTTTATCCCTATAGATTACATCTTAAGATATCCACTCTATTGGATATCATGTATACTTATTGGGTATCTCCTAATTTCAATGCCGTTGGAAAAAAATGTCGTATCAGACGGGGTCTGAAATTATATGGAAATGCGAAATGTATCTTTATAGAAGATGATGTCCAAATTGGTGCCCGATGTGTTTTGGAGGCATATACTGAATTCCAACTAGCGTCGCAGACATTTACGCCTCATGTTGTGATTGGCGATGGATGTAAGATTGGTACGGATAGTCATATTTCAAGTATCAACTCTGTGATTTTAGGAAAACATGTCCGTTGTGGAAGAAAAATCTTTATTACAGATAATGCCCATGGGGCATCACAGCGTGATCTGCTGGATATGCCGCCGAATATGCGTCCATTGTATTCAAAAGGCCCGGTTATTATTGAAGATAATGTCTGGATCGGAGAATATGCTACAATTCTTCCGAACGTAACCATTGGTCAGGGAAGTATTGTTGCTGCGCATGCAGTGGTAACCAAAGATGTTCCTCCTTATAGCGTGGTGGGTGGAAATCCTGCCAAAGTTATTAAATGCTTAAATGATTGATATGATTAAACCGGAAATAATAGCATTTTATCTGCCTCAATTTCATCCCTTCCCGGAAAATGATAACTGGTGGGGGAAAGGATTTACGGAATGGACAAATGTTGGAAAGGCTCGGAAGTTATTTCCCGGGCATTATCAGCCTCGAATTCCGGCAGATTTAGGATATTACGATTTACGCCTTTCGCTTATTTACGAACAACAAGTTCAACTTGCTCAAGAGGCTGGGGTCACGGCATTTTGTTTCTATGAATACTGGTTTGGCGGGAAAAGGCTTATGGAGCGTCCATTGGTCAATATGATAGAGCGAGGCTTTCCCGTTTTGTATTTGTTGGGCGAATCATACGTGGACGAATAATAACTGGAATGCAGCAGCTCAGCGTGTAGAGCGGAAGGTTCTCATCGAACAAACCTATCCTGGTATTGATGATATAGATAATCATTTTTATGCTCTTCTGCCGGCTTTTTCTGACAAAAGATATTTACGAATCGATGATCGGCTCGTTTTTGTAATTTATGATTACAAATCTATTCCGGGAAACTATACTATGTTGACCCGTTGGAATGAGCTCGCCAGGAAAAATAATTTACCGGAGTTCTATTTTATGGCTTATACGGCCGATCCTCGGGAGGTGAAACATCCCCGATATAATGTATTCGACAATGTCATTTTGAGTAATATCAATGGGGCATTTGGGCAAGGGCATAGTGTAAAAAGATTGCTGAAAGATGTTCTTATCAATCGGTTTCTACATCTTCCTGCTCATGTCGTTTCTTACAGGAAGGCTATAAAAAAAATGCTATGTTCAGCTTTTGAAAATGAAAAAGTTGTACCCGTTGTTGTCCCAAATTGGGATCATTCTCCAAGATTGGGGACTGGTGGTAGTATTTTTCATAACTCAACTCCGGAGTTGTTTAAACGTCACCTGACCGATATTTTACTGATTACCCGCCAAAAACGGGTAGTGCAACCAATGATTTTTATCAAATCGTGGAATGAATGGGGGGAAGGTAATTATATGGAACCGGATCTTCGGTTTGGGAAACAATATATTGAGGCTTGCCGACAAACAATAGATGCTTTTGATTGGACTATGGACGGTACACTATAGTATATAGCTGATGTTATTTTACGTAATATTCATTCTGTCGATAGTCATCCTGATGGGAAATCGTTCGGTAAATAAAAACCGGAAACTTGGCTATGGGTCGTATATCGGGATTACGATAATTATACTTGTTTCCGTATTGCGATTCGATGTGGGATGGGACTACCCCGGCTATTATGAGACGGTATATCCATCATTGGATACTTATGCGATTGATCGGTTTGAACCGTTCAATAAAATAATATGCCAATTAGTTAGTTATACAAAATGGCCCCCGTTATTATTTATTATATACGGACTTATTACTTATATTTTAGTTTTTTCCACTCTAAGGAAATATACGGATAACCTGTTTCTTGCGACACTTACTTATTTGGCATTTTTTTATACGACCTCATTGGGGCCAATTCGGCAAGGGGTAGCTTTAGCAATAGTCCTTTATGCGTATAGGTATTTAGTTACTAAGGCTTATTTAAAATATATTGGTGCTGTTGTTATTGCAGGAATGTTTCATTATACAGCATTTGTTTGTATTTTGATTCCGGTCATATTTTATTTTATGACATTCCCCCGAATGGTTTTAGTGTTAATTATTATTGGGGTTGGTATTCGAGTTATAATTCGTTTGTATGCACAATATTTCGGATATACATATTATCTATTGGCGGATGTAGAATATAGCGGAGGTTCGTTGATTAGTTATGTTTATCCGCTGGTTATCATCTCTCTTTGTGTTTTATCGTGGAAAAAAAGAGACTGGTTAACACGAAAATTGTTATATGTTACCTCTTTTGGTGCAATATGGCCTTTTGTGTTAGGCGGCCATCTGGGTGGACGTATTGGGTGGTATTTTCTGATTTATTTATGTGTTTTGGTGCCCCATGTTTTGGTGCAATGTAAAACAACTTTGAGGTCACTGTATGCGACAGCTTTAGTCGTTTATTTTCTCCTCTTTGTATATATTACGACTTTGAATCCTATAAAACAGCCGCTTACTCCGTATCAATCGATTTTGACTACAGATACCAGGCATCCCATTTTTAAACAAGAACACTGATAAATGTTGCAATATATTGATACGCAAAAAAAAGAATTGTGTTGTGGATGTCGTGCCTGCGAGCAGATATGCCATGTTCACGCCATTATTATGAAGGAAGATGAGGAGGGATTTCTCTATCCTCATCTTAATATGAACCTTTGTACGCAGTGTGGGCTGTGTGAAAAAGTTTGTCCTATTTCAGAGCCGATCCCGGTGTCGTCCGAGATTGCGAATATGCAGGTCTATGCAGCAATGACGCGTGATGTCGAATTAAGAAAGAAAAGTTCATCCGGAGGACTGTTTTCTGAAATTGCATCTGTTATTCTCCATGTGGAGGGTGGGGTATACGGAGCCGCATTCGATCGTGAATTCAGATTGAAACATGTCGGTGTTTTTTCTGAAAAGGAGTTGGATCGATTACGCGGTTCAAAATACCTTCAAAGTGATACGGGGACGACATTTTCTCAAGTTCGGGATTTGCTACGACAAGGGAAGTCAGTATATTATACGGGAACGCCCTGTCAAATTGCCGGATTAAAAAAGTTTTTAAGACGGGAGTATGAGAATTTATTCACTTCGGATTTGGCTTGTCATGGAGTCCCTTCCCAAAAAATCTTTTTTGCGTATAAGGATTATCTGGAACATAAGAACGTGGGGCGTATTTCAAGTTTTAATTTCCGGGATTTGGATGGCTGGGGGCCTGCTATAAATATACGACTTGAGCGTAGAAATAAAACTGTTGTTGTCGCTGATTCATATTATTTATTTTCACCTTATTTATATGCCTTTCTTAATGGCTATTTGAATCGGCCGGTCTGCTATTCTTGTCCCTATGCAAGGTCGGGACGTGTCGGAGATATCACATTAGCGGATTTTTGGGGTGTACGGCGTTTTTTCCCTTCTTTGGATGTGAAAAAGGGCGTTTCCTTAATTTTGGTTAATACGGAAAAGGGGCGGAAGATGCTCGAATCTATGAATAATAATTTGGATTTGATGCCGTCTTGCTTTGAGGATGCTGTATTGGAAAATTGGAATCTAGCCCATCCGACTGTCCGTCCGCCACAGCGGGATACGGTCTATGTAAATCTGGATAAGTATTCATTCGAACATCTTGCCAAAAATGAATTTCGCTGCCCGCATAAACTCCGGATTTATGCAAGA
>OHJT01001711.1_pt1 | contig 10729 bp, 9 predicted proteins | sample 1568651 | NCBI WGS metagenome assembly OHJT01 (sample SAMEA3879608, study PRJEB24766) | human gut metagenome | biome: human-associated habitat; feature: feces | place: USA | collected 1985/1987 | reverse complement strand
TTCTTCAATAATGCAGATCCCTCACCGTTATTGACAACCTTCGGCACAGGGCATCCCATATTGATGTCCAGGATATCGAAATCTCTGTCCTCAATGGATTTCGCAACCTCTGCCATAAGATCCGGTTCACTGCCAAAAAGCTGCATGGAAACCGGGTGTTCACATGGATCAATCTCCATCAGGGCAATGGTGTTCTTATTGTGAAAAGAAATCGCTTTTGCACTGATCATTTCCATACAGATCAGTCCGGCCCCCTGCTCTTTACAGAGCGTTCGAAATGGCAGGTCTGTGACACCTGCCATTGGTGCAAGAACAAACGGATTATCAATCTGTACGTTTCCTATTTTCCACTGCATCTCCATGAATGGTTCTCTTGCCCGTACCGGCTCATTCCTTGTCTGCATGGATTCAGTCCTCACTGCCCGATGTTTTCTTCAATTCTTCTTCCGGGATGTCTCCGAGAAAGAATACTTTATAATACATTTCCAGAGATTCCAGAAGTTCTTTCTTGTCCTGCTGAAGCTGTTTGATCTTCAGTCCGCTTCCGATCTCATCGTAGCGGGCATCTGCTTCCAGAGCTTCTGTTTTAAACTGAAGTCTGCCGTTTTCGTCAAATTCCAGAGTCAGGATTCCTCCTACATCCTCTGTGTAAAGAACACACATGATCTGAAGTTCTTTCTTCACATGATCCGGAAGTGCATTGAAATCCTGATTAAAATAAAATTTCTTCTCATAGGCACTTGCGCCGCAGAGAGTAATGTTGTCCTGATACATAAATTACTGTTTCCCTCTTTCGAAATTATTCAGAATCTTTATACATAGCTGTAAAGCCCACGCACTGAAACCTCTCCTGCGCTGACTTTCACAACTTCTTTATTCTGCCTTTCCACAAGCAGTTCACCTTTTTCATCAATCCCCCTGCAGATTCCTTCGAAACTTCTGTCACCATCGATCACTCTGACCGGCTGGTTCAGATTTGCAAGGATTCTGTGGTAATCATCCAGCAGATGAGTAAAATCACAGGTCTGGATAAATTTCTCATAGTTGATCTCGAAATATTTCATCACCAGTGCAATCACCTGATTTCTGTCATATTCATGACCGCCCTCCAGAATCAGTGAAGTCGCTTTGTCCTGCATCTCTTCCGGAAATTCTTTCAGGTTTACATTGATTCCTACTCCGATGAGAACATAATTGATCTTCACACCATTTGTTCCCATCTCGGTCAGGATACCACAGATTTTCTTCTTAGAGATCACAATATCATTGGGCCATTTAATACTTACGTTAAACCCCAGTTCCTCTGCTGCCTGTGCCACTGCCATTCCCATAACCAGTGTCAGCATAGACGCATACTGCGGTGAAAATTCCGGACGTAAGAGCAGTGTCATCATAATAGAGCTGCCCTCCGGCGCTTCCCATCTTCTGTCAAAACGCCCTCTTCCCGCAGACTGAAATTCCGCAACTGCCAGAGTTCCATGCTCTGCACCATCTTTTGCCAGACGCTTGATCCATGAATTGGTAGAATCTGTTTCTTTTGCAAAATGGACGGTTTTGCCCGCCCATTTTGTGTTTATCGCCTGTGAAATTGTTTCTTCATTATACAGATGTGCCATTATTTGTTCTCCGGCTCTCCTAATGTTGCTACCATAACAGCTTTGATGGTATGCATACGGTTCTCTGCCTCATCAAATACTTTGGACTGCTCAGATTCAAATACTTCGTCTGTTACTTCCATGTCTGTCAGATTGAATCTCTCACCCATTTCCTTGCCGATCTTTGTCTTAAGGTCATGGAATGCAGGCAGACAGTGAAGGAAGATTGCTTTCTCTCCTGCGTTCTTCATAACGTCCTTTGTTACTTTATAAGGTGTCAGATCATGGATTCTCTCTTCCCATACTGCATCCGGCTCACCCATGGATACCCATACATCTGTGTAAATAACGTCTGCGTCCTTCGTTCCAGCCTCTACATCCTCTGTAAGAGTAATGGTTGCGCCGGACTCTGCTGCATACTCTTTGCACTGAGCAACCAGCTCCTCATTCGGGAAATATTTCTTACTTGTGCAGGCTACGAAATGCATACCAAGCTTGGAGCAGGCTACCATCAGGGAGTTACCCATATTGTAACGGGCATCGCCCATGTAAACCAGCTTGATTCCTTTCAGATATCCGAAATGCTCACGGATGGTAAGCATATCTGCTAACATCTGTGTTGGATGATATTCGTTTGTCAGACCGTTCCAAACCGGAACTCCTGCATATTTTGCAAGATCTTCTACAATTTCCTGACCAAATCCACGGTACTCAATACCATCATACATTCTTCCAAGAACTCTCGCAGTATCTGCAATGCTCTCTTTCTTGCCGATCTGGGAACCACTTGGATCAAGATATGTCACATGCATTCCAAGGTCATGCGCTGCAACTTCGAAAGAACAGCGGGTACGGGTGCTTGTTTTTTCAAAGATCAATGCAATGTTTTTTCCGATCAGGCTGTCATGTAAGATGCCTTCTTTTTTCTTTTTTTTCAGGTCAGCCGCAAGATCGATCAGATATAAGATCTCTTCCGGTGTGTAATCCATGAGTTTTAAAAAATTGCGTCCTTTTAAGTTCATCATTCTACCGTCCTTTTCTGCTTGAATTTTGAAATGCATCCCTTTTTCCACGAATAAAAGTTTACCGGCTGCATTTTCTTATAAGATAGAACGGGCTGCCACGGAATATTTTCCTGCGGCAGCCTCGTTTTCATGCTTAATTCTCTTTTCCGACCTCAACAACAGATTTTGCAAGACCTGCAATTCCCTGAATCTCGGATGGGATAATAATCTTGGTAGCTTTTCCGTCGGCCGCCTTTGCAAATGCCTCTAAACTCTTTAACTGAAGAACACCTGCATCCGGTGCTGCTTCTTTTAACATACGAAGACCATCTGCATTTGCCTGCTGGATCTTGAGGATTGCTTCTGCCTGACCTTCTGCCTCGCGGATGGTAGCCTCTTTGTGAGCTTCTGCACGGAGGATAGCTGCCTGTTTTTCTGCCTCTGCATCAAGGATGGCAGATTCTTTTTTACCTTCTGCAACAAGGACTGTGGATTTTTTCTCACCTTCCGCACGAAGAATCGCTTCACGGCGTTCACGTTCTGCCTTCATCTGTTTCTCCATAGCATCCTGGATTGCTGCCGGAGGAATGATATTTTTAAGTTCTACACGGTTTACCTTGATACCCCATGGGTCTGTAGCCACGTCCAGAGACGCGCGCATTTTTGTATTAATAATTTCCCTGGAAGTCAATGTTGCATCCAGTTCCATCTCACCGATAATATTACGGAGTGTCGTTGCTGTTAAGTTCTCAATAGCCATAATGGGATTTTCCACACCATAGGTAAATAATCTTGGGTCTGTAATCTGGAAAAAGACAACGGTATCAATCCGCATGGTAACGTTATCTTTTGTAATAACCGGCTGTGGAGCAAAATCCACCACCTGTTCTTTCAGGTTCACACGTTTTGCAATACGCTCGATAAAAGGCATTTTAATATGAGGTCCTGTTCCCCATGTTGCCTTGTACATACCAAGACGTTCTACAATCAAAGCCTGTGCCTGTGGCACGATTTTAATACAAGATGCCGCAATAATTAATATAAGGATAAAAAATACAACAATAATAATACCCATACTACATTTCCTCCTCTACAATCAGCTTTACGCCTTCTACCGCTGCTACTTTGACTACTTTTCCCTCTTCAATGACCGTCCCTTCCTTAGAGCGTGCGCTCCAGTCCATCCCCTGTATCATCACCTGTCCCTCTGCCTTCAGATTATCAATGGTGTGTGTTACAATACCGGTCTGTCCCGGGATACTGTCTACATTGGTTTTTGAAGCGCCCTTCTTCATGTATTTCAGGGCAATCGGCCTGGTAAAAATTAACAGCAACACCGATACTGCAATAAAGACAGCAATCTGACTCCACAAAGGCGCTCCCGTCAGAGAAACTAAAAAGGCAATAAGCGCTCCTCCTGCAAACCAGATTGTTGTAAGTCCCAGCGTGGCAATCTCAATTCCTAAAAGGACTGCCAAAATCACAAGCCACATAATTGTTATTGTTTCCGCCGCCATAACCCCACCTTCTTTTTCATATTTTTCTTCTTTTGTGGATGCTGATTTGTTACCTTATTATAGCCTAATATTCTGAAAATAACAATGTTTTTTTGTGTATTTACAAAAAGAAGCTGTCTTGCCAAGATTCCTTGCAAAACAGCTTCCTGTCTGTATTTTTTAATAAAACGTCTGATTTCCAATGGTTAAACCGTTACCGCTTCCTGCATGGAAAAACAAACGGTCTCCAATGGTATTTGCTCCTGCAAACACATCTCTTGCAGCGTCATAGCATGCCTGGCTTGCGCCCCTTGCTAAAACAGACGCCAGCTTTCCGGTTGCTGCCGGAGTAAACTGTCCGCTCTGGTAAATAACTTCGGAAAGTGTATTGGGGAATTTATTACTTCTGATACGGTTCATAATTACTGCCCCAACGCCAATCTTTCCTTCATAAGATTCTCCGCCGGCTTCACACTCAATAATAGCTGCCATAAGCGCCAGGTCACTGTCTGACACAGAAACAGGTGCGGATGCCGCCTGCTGGTGAACCTGCGGCTCTGTATTAAGAGGCTGCGCCCCTACAATCTCACCTTCGCCATGCACAGATTCAAACAGGGCTTTTGCTTCCTCTGCATGTACCAGCAAATCTTCCCGGATATATCCTGAAATCTCTCCGGAAGAAACCTGGAACCATCCGTTTTCTTCTCCTTCTACAGTTACTACTGCACCAGCGGGAAGCATTCCCACTCTTTCTGTGTTAATGTCAGCACCGCTACGAATGTTGGCATATGTATTTACATCGGCCGCCGCCTTGTCCGACCAGTCGTAATCCTCTTTTGTATCTGCCAAAACCGGAACACTGAGCATCATAGTCAATGCGCCTACTGCTCCTACACAGGTCAAAAGTTTCTTGATTTTTTGTTTCATGAAATGTAACCTCCTACATAAGTCTGTTTCATTTTGTTACAGATTTGTTAATTTTGTTACCGGCTTATTGTATCAAGATTACATTTCATTGTCAACCGGGTATTTTTTGTAAGATTTTGCAGATTTTTCCGGAAAATTTGTTCTGCCTATCTCCTCTGTCTCGCCGCTTCATACATCAAAATCCCGGAAGCCATGGCAGCATTTAAGGATTCCACCTGTCCCGCCATAGGAATTTTAATCAGCGTATCCGCACAGGCTGTCAATTCATCACTGAGACCATTTCCCTCATTCCCAATGAAAAACGCTGTCCCTTTGCCATAATCCTCCTGATCGTAATTATTCTTCCCTTTTAAATGCGCCGCATAGGTTGTAATCCCATGAGTTTTCAACATTGGCAGCACTTCTTCCTCTATAGAATCCACATAAAGCACAGGAACTCTGTACACAGAGCCCATGGTAGAGCGAATCACCTTGGGATTAAACACATCCACAGAAGTTTTGCTGAGAATCACGCCGGTAACACCTGCCCCTTCCCCGGTGCGGATAATGGTTCCCAGATTTCCCGGGTCCTGTAAATCCTCCAAAATCATAAATAAAGGCTTGTCTGCATCTTCCAGCATTTTACTAAGGCTCCAGTTCTTCATTGAAATGAGACACAAAACGCCCTGAGGAGTTACCGTATCAGACAAATTTTTAAACACCTTATCATCCACGATTTCCACCTTATCTGAATGGCTGTCCAGCCCTTTTTCCTCTAAAATCCTCTGAAATTCTTCTTTTTCTGCAAAAGAAGCTGCTGCATAAACCTTTCTGATACGGTCTGACGGAGCTTCTCCAAACATTTTAATTCCCTCTGCTGCAAAAAGCCCCTCTTCCCGTCTTGTTTTTGCTTTTTTCAGAAGCTGCTGCACTTTTTTCATCTGGGGATTTGACATACTTGTAATCATTTTTTCCTCCTCACAGTTTTTGCTAAAAAAAGATGCCGCACTAAGCGCAATTAGAAATATAATCCTTCATGATTGCTGTTTAATGCGACATTTTATAAAACTTTTTATTTTGGATTTTTACTGTAATTATGGGACAGTGAATAGCTAACCTCAAACTGGTACTCTGAAATTGTCTTCTTCATAGCCAGCGCTTCGTTGATATCCATATCAATGTACTCACCATCTCTGTAGCAGATAACTCTCTTGGTTTTGCCTTCCAGCAGTACGTCCACAGCCTTAGCGCCCATAATAGAAGCATATACACGGTCTTTACAGGTAGGTGTTCCGCCACGCTGCATGTGTCCTAAGATTGTAGCTCTGGTCTCAATTCCTGTTGCAGCCTCAATACGTTTTGCCATTGCTTCAGAATGTCCAATACCCTCTGCATTAATAATAATATGATGTTTTTTGCCTTTTTTACGGTTATCAATAATGTTGTTAATGATTTTCTGTTCATCATAATCATATTTTTCAGGAAGCAGGATGTCCTCTGCGCCATTGGCAATACCGCACCACAAAGCCAGATAACCGGCATTTCTTCCCATTACCTCAATAACGCTTACGCGCTCATGAGAAGTGGATGTATCACGAACCTTATCAATGGCTTCCATTGCTGTATTTACAGCCGTATCAAAACCGATGGTATATTCTGAACATGCAATATCCAAGTCAATGGTACCTGGAACACCTACGGTATTGATTCCAAGATTCGCCAGCTTCTGAGCACCGGCAAAAGAACCGTCTCCACCGATTACCACCAGCGCATCAATGCCATGTTTTTTACATACATCTGCTGCTGCCTGCTGACCTTCCGGTGTACGCATCTCTGCGCAACGGGCTGTCTGCAAAATTGTTCCGCCTCTCTGAATTGTATCTGAAACATTCACTGCAGTCATGTCAATAATTTCTTCATTAATCAGACCGCTATAACCTTTTTTAATGCCTTTCATATTGATATCGCGACTCAGACCTCTTCTTACAACTGCACGGATTGCCGCATTCATACCTGGAGCATCTCCACCACTTGTTAAAACACCGATTGTTTTGATTTCTTTATTTGCAGTCATTTTTCTCCTCCATCTCATTGGCAGTTACATGTTTTTCTTTTTATACAATAACCATACCTATTCTAATGCATTTTGCCAAGTTTTTCAATACTCTTTTCCAGAACTTTTACGTTCTCCTGTCCATATTTCTCATATAGAAGGTTTAAAAGGTCCTGTGTAATCTTCACGGTTTGAGATGGTCCCAGCCGCTTCACTGCCCTTGGTGATTTAATATAAACCACCACGCTGTCTTTTCCATCTGAATTTCTGATATCTCCGTAAAGCTCCTGCTCTCTTGCCAGAAATTCTTCCTTGCTGTCAAACTGAAACCAAAGCTCTCTGGGCGCCTCTTCAAAGGAATAAATGCTTTCACAAATCAGCTTGCTGGCCTTATCATCCTCTGCTGAAACCCGCCCCTGAATAAAGACTTTGTCATCCACATTCATATGCTGTATGTTTTTCTCATAGTCTCTTGGGAACACAACCACTTCTACAGTTCCCACCAAATCTTCCAGTGTCAGAAATGCCATGACCTTATTGGTTTTCGTATACTTAATGGTTTTGGCAGTAATCATGCCTCCCACCACTTCTTTTTCTCCATCCCGCACTGCCGGCACGCCGGTCTCCTCGTCCGGGAGAAAATCTGTGGTCACTGCGGAAATATTCTTGCGCCACCGCTCCTCATATTCTTCCAGCGGGTGTCCGCTGATGTAAATTCCAAGCACTTCTTTTTCAAATGCCAGAAGGTCTTCCTTGGTATATTCCTCCACATTTGGCATATGAATCTCAAAGGCAGATTTTTCCTCTTCAGAAACCAGGTCAAACAAGCTCATTTGTCCTGCCATGGTATTTTTCTTTTCCATTGCCACAGCATCCACAATTTGGACATATACCATCATTTTCTGCCGCCTGTTTCCCGGAAGTTCGTCCATGGCTCCTGCTTTGATAAGGTTTTCAATAACCTTTTTATTCACTTCTTTTCCAGACATCCGCTCAATGAAGTCCTGAAGATGTTTAAAATCTCCTCTTTCTTCCCTTTCTTCCACAATAGCGGCAATCACGGGTTTTCCTACGCCTTTAATGGCTGATAAACCATAACGGATTGCCCCCTGATCCACAGAAAAAGAGCTGTATCCCTTATTAATATCCGGCGGCAGAATAGAAATCCCCATTTTCCGGCTGGATAAAATATATTCTGCCACCTTGGAAGGATTATCAATCACAGAAGTCATAAGAGCTGCCATAAATTCCACAGGGAAATAATATTTCAAATAAGCAGTCTGATATGCCACCATAGCATAGGCTGCCGCATGAGATTTATTAAAGGCATACTTGGCAAAATCAATCATTTCATCATAAATTTTATTTGCTATCTGCTCGGAAATCCCACGTTTTATACATCCCGGAACACCTTCTTCTTCATTTCCGTAGACAAAATTCTGGCGCTCCTTTTCCATTACCGCTGCCTTTTTCTTACTCATGGCGCGGCGGAGCAAATCACTTCTTCCAAGGGTATAACCCCCCAGGGAACGTACAATCTGCATAACCTGCTCCTGGTACACAATACACCCGTAAGTAGGCTTCAAAATCGGCTCCAGCTCCGGGCAGTCATAGGTAATGCTTCCTGCATTATTCTTTCCCTTAATATACTGAGGAATGAAATCCATGGGGCCGGGGCGGTACAGGGAAATCCCCGCGATAACATCCTCCAGGCTTTCCGGCTTCAGTTCTTTCATAAAATTAGTCATTCCGCCGCTTTCCAGCTGGAACACCCCATCTGTTTTTCCCTGACCCAGCATTTCATAAACCTTTTTATCTTCATAATTAATGTGGTCAATATCCAGTTTCACGCCCTGGTTCTGTTCCGCCAGCTTCACTGCATTCTGGATAACCGTCAGGGTTCGAAGTCCCAGAAAGTCCATTTTGAGAAGCCCCAGCTCCTCCAGTGTTGTCATAGTAAACTGGGTCACAATGGAACCGTCCGAAGCCCTGGACAACGGCACATATTCATCCACGGATTTCTGACTGATAACCACCCCTGCCGCATGCATGGAGGTATGTCTCGGTAAACCTTCCAGTCTTCTGCTCATATCAATAAGCTTCTTCACCGTCTCATCTGTCTCATAAAGTGTCCGAAGCTCCGGATTCATTTTCAGCGCCTTATCAATGGTAATATTCAATTCCGTTGGAATCATCTTGGCAATGGAATCGCACTGGGCATATGGTAAATCCATAACACGCCCCACATCCCGGATAACGCCCCTGGCAGCCATGGTACCAAAGGTAACAATCTGCACCACCCGGTCTTTTCCGTATTTTTCCACCACATAGTCAATGACCTCCTGTCTTCTCTCAAAGCAGAAATCCACGTCAATATCCGGCATGGACACACGCTCCGGGTTCAGGAAACGCTCAAAGAGCAAATCATATTTAATGGGATCCAGTTTCGTAATCCCCAGAGTATAAGAAACCAAACTTCCTGCCGCAGAACCACGTCCAGGTCCTACCATAATGTCATGGTCTCTGGCAAACCGGATAAAATCCCATACAATGAGGAAATAATCCACATAACCCATTTTCTGAATAACGCCCAGCTCATACTCCAGACGTTTCTTCAAGTCCTCCAGATTTTCTGTATACCGCTCCTTAAGCCCGTCATAACACAGCTTGTTCAAATATTCCCATGAGGTATATGGCGCAGGCACATCAAACTTGGGCAGCTTTGTCACACCAAATTCAATTTCTACCTCACACCGGTCTGCGATTTTCTGAGTATTCTCCAGCGCTTCCGGTATATAAGGAAAAAGCTTCAACATCTCTTCCGGGGATTTTACATAATATTGTCCCCCTTCATAGCGCATTCTATCCTCATCCTGCAGTCGTTTTCCTGTCTGCACACAAAGGAGGATATCATGAGCCTCCACGTCCGTTTCATAAGTATAATGCACGTCATTGGTCACTACCAGATCAATTCCCGTTTCCTGATGCATCCTGAGAAGCTGCTGGTTTACCCTCTGCTGCTCCGGGATTCCATGATCCTGCATTTCCAGAAAGAAATTTTCTTTTCCAAAAATATCCTGATATCGAAGAGCCGCTGTCTTTGCGTCCTCATACATTCCTCTGGTAAGATACTTGGCTACCTCTCCTGCAAGGCAGGCGCTTAAAGCAATGATCCCTTCGTGGTATTTTTCCAGAATTTCCAGGTCCACTCTCGGTTTATAATAAAATCCCTCTACAAAGCCTTTGGAGACAATCTTCATCAGATTGCTGTAACCCTGGTTGTTTTCTGCAAGCAGCACCAGGTGATAATAGCGGTCGTCACCTGTTCCCGTTTCCTTTTCAAATCTGGAGCCCGGAGCCACATAAACCTCACAGCCCAGTATCGGATTGATTCCTGCTGCTTTACAGGCTCTGTAAAAATCGATCACGCCATACATCACGCCATGGTCGGTAATTGCCAGACTATCCATCCCTAATTCTTTGGCACGGCTCACAAGCTCCTTGATTTTACTGGAGCCATCTAACAAACTATATTCCGTATGTACATGCAAATGCGTAAATTCCATGGTATCCCCCATTCACTAAAATAAAAAGGCCGCTATACAAACCGTAACATCCCGGTTCGGACAGTAGCCTGTAACCATTACTATTTCTTATCTGCTAATTTCCGGTCAG
>OHJT01001697.1_pt1 | contig 10823 bp, 20 predicted proteins | sample 1568651 | NCBI WGS metagenome assembly OHJT01 (sample SAMEA3879608, study PRJEB24766) | human gut metagenome | biome: human-associated habitat; feature: feces | place: USA | collected 1985/1987 | reverse complement strand
ACCTCTGGTGCACCAGTTGTCACGCCAGTGGCACAGCTGGGCAGCTAAGTGCGGAACGGATAAACGCTGAAGGCATCTAAGCGTGAAGCCGGCCTTAAGATAAGATATCCCATTACGTAAGTAAGTAAGACCCCTCAAAGACTATGAGGTTGATAGGTCTGAGGTGTAAGCATGGCGACATGTTAAGCCAGCGGATACTAATAGGTCGAGGGCTTTTCCTTTTGTCAGAGTTCAAATCTTTGCTTTTCTGTTCAATTTAAAAGAGTCAGCCGGTGTTTATGGCGATGAGGTCCCACCTGTTCCCTTTCCGAACACAGAAGTTAAGCTCATCTGCGTAGAAGATACTTGGACGGTGACGTCCTGGGAAAATATATCAATGCCGGCTTTTTGCTTTTTATTTGTTTTGTATAATGTATATATATATTCCTCAATAGCTCAGTCGGTAGAGCATGCGGCTGTTAACCGCAGGGTCGTTGGTTCGAGTCCAACTTGGGGAGCCAAAGGTAAGTACTAAAACCATCTGCTTACAGCGGCATTTATGTTGTTTGATAACGGAGGAAACTCCGCAGGCGGCTGTGAGCAGTGATTTTAGTTTATGTCAATTTTGGTAGTGAATAGCTGCCTGAAAGAAATATTCAATTTTGTTTAGAAAAAGCAATAAGCCCGCCAGTTCCGATGGAGGAATATCTGACGAGCTTATGTGTCTATATCAAGCATACATGTGCGTACGCTGAGATAGCATTCTCACTAAGTCAATCAGATAAGTGGATATCTGCATTGATTATGGAGCATTGAACGTCTGGGAAACGTTCAATGCTTTGTGGGGGTGCTTTTTCTGTTTTGTATTTTAACATGAAGGAAAAATTTTGTCAAGTATTTTTTTCAAAAATATATTTCTGGTATTTTTCGGCAATTACAGGAATCGAGATTTTAATCTCGGTTCCTTATTTTTTTGCAATGTCGAAAAAAATTTTTTTCTTTATTTTTTTTAATAGTTCGGATATATTTTAAACGCCGTATTTACGGCGTTTTTTTATTTTATCAGATTGACGTGTATGAATAGAAAAATAATTATGCCCTCTTGACAAAATAAAAATTCATGATTATAATTTAAAATCAAATTGAGGCGATCGCTTTTGGACTTTCGATTTCTGATTTTTCAGAATCAAAAAATCCCTGGATTTTTTGAAAAAATACAGCGCATTCATGCGCTGTAAATCCGAATTTTGTCCGGAGATGAATCTTCTGAAAAATTCGGAGGGCTGAATAGCAAGGAACGCCGGTGTCCGGACACTCGGCAATTTTTACAAAAACTAACGGAGTTGAGTTTTGAAAAAATTAATCTTTTGGGAGTACCCAAACCCCGAAAAAAGTCAAGAAAGGATAAGCAATGTCAATAGAAAGAAAACGAAAAATCAAGCTTGAATTTTATGTAGACGGAGAAGAAAAAAAGTTCATAATTGAGAAGATGAAAGCTGCCGGAATTAAAAATCTAAGCGCTTATATGCGTAAGATTTCAATTGATGGAAAAATAGAAATTGTTGATTATTCAGAAATAAGAAAATTTGTATCGGAGATTAATAAAATAGGGGTAAATATTAATTAGATAGTTAAGCGCGTCAACGAAACTAAATCGGTGTTTCGAGAGGATATTAAAGATATTCAGAATAAACTGGAGGAAATATGGCTTATACAGAAATACATCCTATCAAAGTTACCTTAGGCAAAGCTATCGACTATATTTGCAACAAAGAAAAAACAGAAAACGGTCTTTGGATTTCTACTCATAATTGTCAACATCGTACAGCGGAATACGAGTTTGGTTTTACAAGAAAATCAATGAACAGCAATGTTGAAAATCTTGCTTTTCATGCAATTCAGTCATTCAAAAAAGGAGAGGTAACTGCGGAACAGGCTCATGAAATCGGATTTGAAACTATGAAAAGAATGCTTGACGATCAGTATGAATTTGTACTCTCAACTCATGTCGATAAAGCCTGCATACATAACCATATAATTATCAATTCCGTCAATTTTCATAACGGTAAAGCATTTTCAACCGAACATGACAGAAAGTTTTCTCCGGCATGGAAAGAATTGAAAAAATACAGTGATGAAATAACTGCCGAACGCGGTCTTTCAGTAATAGAAAATTCTAAAGGAAAGGGCGTTAGTCATTATGAATGGGAGCTTAAACAGACAGGACAGAGTTGGAAGCAGAAGCTTAAAATAATCATTGACGAAACGGTCAAGGCTTCAAAAAGTTTTGATGATTTTCTCGACAAAATGAGAGCGGAAGGCATTGAGGTAAAGTATGAGGATTATGTAAAAAAATCCGGTAAATGTTTAGGCTTTAAAATGCCGGGACAGAAGTATTTTATTTATTCTCAGAAGTTTGGCTGGTATTATGAAGAAGCTCAGCTAAGAAAAAGAATCGAACGTAATATTACCAGAAAATCCGAATACAAGGCAAAGCAGATTACCAATCCTGATAATCGTATCAAAGAATTTTTTAATCTTTATGAAGATAAGTTTAATTCTTTCGGAATGCAGAGATGGGGCAAAATTCAGAATCTGAAAACAGGCTTTAAAACAATAGCTTATCTGAATGAAAACGGCTTTAAAAACGCAGAGGACTTTTTCAGCAAATACGAAGGTCTGAATGAACGTAAATTACAAAATTCTGAGAAAATAAACGCACTTGAAAGTAAGCTGAAATTTAATAAATACAGGCTGAAATATCTGAAAATTTACCGGCAGTACAAGCCGATATCAGAGCAGTATAAAAAGGCTGTTTTTCAGGATAAATATTTCCGAAAGCATGAGGACGAGCTGCTGTTGTTCCAGGAAGCGGTTGAGGAATTAAAGAAGACTGAAAAGTCGAAAGTTCTGCCCAATGCTGCCGTATTGTCAAAAGAAATTCAAAGCTTATCGGAACAAAAAAATAAGCTTTACATTGACAATAAAGCCATTGATGCAAAGCTTCGAGAGTATGATTCAGTCAAGAAAAATCTTGAGAAAATTATTGAAGATTCTGTATTTAGAGAAGAGCATAATCAGCGTGAATCTTCCAAGGAAAAGCGGAGAGAAAATGACATTCAGATTTAGTTAGAGAGGATTTTAATATGAAGAAAAAATGTGAATTTTGCGGTAAAGAGTATGGAATTTTATTACGCTCTTTTAAAATGCATTATAGTTTAACCAAAAAAGATTTTTGTATTTGTAAAAAATGCAGAAATGAGTATGGAAAAGAAATAAAAAAAATCACTAATGAAGGACTTGGCGAAAAAGAACTTGGTCTATTATATGATCCTCAATTTTATATATGTTTTGTAAGTATGTTGATATTATTTATAAACTCACATACCAAGGATGACATTATACTATGTATAATTGTGAATTTAGGCATAATCATAATAAATATTTTATTAATCAGGCATATGATTAAAAAATATTAATTACGATTATGATGGGTTACATAATAAGTGGCAAATTTAACTCTTAACTCACCTATAACCAAAATCAGAACTAAAATTATCAAGTACCATATTATATGTTTATAAAATTTAAATATGGATATAAAATATGTAATTAATATTATAGAACCAGTTAATTTAAATTTTTTTATATGAAAATCCTCGAGTTTCTTTTCCTCTTCTGAAGATAATTTTTCTTCATCATTAGATTTCATATCATTTTGAGTTAAAATTATATTATACTTAATTTCAAATAAATATAACTCGCCAAAATTTAAGATGGAGAAGAAGATAAAGGTTAAGAATAAAATACTAAAAATAATATCATAATTAGGAATTTTTGATGAAATTAATTCTATAAATTCATCACTGTAATTAGAAAATTTAAGTGATAAATGCATTGAAACAATAAGGAAAAAACAGACGCGAAGACTTATAATTTTAAGATTTATAAATACTTTTATATCTTTAAAATTTATTTTCATGTAAATACCCCCTTTTGTTTCATTATACCATAAAATAACTAAAAAGAAAAGGAGATTAAAATGAAAAATTGTTCATTATGTGGAAACAGTGAAGATGTTAAAATAATCAAGGGCAAGTCTTTATGCGTTTTTTGCAGGAAGAATATCGCAACTGGATATTTTATAGATATGAAAAGAAATCAACGATCTATATCAGCTTATAGCTCAGGCATCATAGTCGCTGCTTTAGCTTGCGTTATCAGATTGATTATCTACTTTATAGAGTGAAAGAAATTAATATGAAAACGTCAAAATACAATGACAAATATTACAGTGTTAAAGAATGAAATTCAAGGTCTGACAGAACAAAAAAATAAGCTTTGCGGCGATAATAAAGTTATCGACGCAAAGCTTCGGGAATATGATTCAGTTAAGAAAAATCTTGAAAAGATTAAGATACCGCATTTAAACAGGATCAGGAACAGCGCGAAATCAAGAATGAAAAACATATAAATAATGATATTCATATTAAGGGAGAAAGTACATATCATGGAAGATGATTATTGCCTTTTCTGCGGCAAAAAAATTTCAAATGAACAAGGTAAAATTAAGGAATTGGATTATAACATATGTGATGAATGTTTAAAGGAGTGGAGGCATACTTATCCATCAAAAAGGTATCAGGTAATCAATTTTTTATGCATATCAGTTGCAGTTATTATTAATATTATTTTTTTCTTATTCTTGTTATATTTTTTTAAATACTTTACAGGTTCAGGAGTTTTTCCATTGCTTGTAATATTTGCATTTGTTGTCATGTTTATTTTGCCTTTAACTGCAATAATTTATTACAATATAAAGAAATAAATGTTACATATAATGCAAAGGAGAAAACAGTGAAAAAGATTAAAGTTAATTTAATAAAAAAGTGCAAATTATGCGGCAATAAATGTGTTTACACTTCTTTTAAAAACGTTAATTTATGTAAATCATGTTTTGAAAACGTGAATAAAACAAATGCTATAACTTACCTTAAAAATAAGTTTTACTTTCTGTCAGCAATAAGCTTGTGGTTAGCCATAGGAGAAGTTTCAGTTTATTTGATTTATATGCATATTCAATGGTATATTGAAAGGACTTAAGTTATGAAAACCTCAAAATATTCAAGCCTTTCCAAACAGGATTTAGTAGAAATCCTTGAAAAAATTCCAGTAAACTTTGTATATGACGCTTTGAGAGAAATGTGCAATGCTGCCTTTTTAGAAATGTCTGAAGCTTGCATTCAAGAATTTAAGAAACTTGAACAGTTAGATAAGGAAATACAAAAAAAGGACTATTCAGAGCATCTTGATTTTGCATTGACTGAAGCAAAAAAGGCTGAAGCTTTATATCAAAAATGTAATACAAGGTATGAAAAGCTAAATAAAATATGTCAAAAAATAATGGAGGAAAATTAAAATGAGCAAAAGTATTAAAGTTTTTCAGAACAAAGAATTTGGAACAGTCAGAAGCTTAATTATTAACGATGAGCCATATTTTGTCGGTAAGGATGTTGCAGAAATTCTTGGATATAGAGAAACGGCGAAAGCAATTAGAACCCACGTTGACGAAGAAGATAAAGGGGTGTCCGTTTTGGACACCCCCGGAGGCAGACAGCAGATAACCTTAATTAATGAAAGCGGACTTTACTGTCTGATACTCTCAAGCAATCTGCCTGTTGCAAAAAAATTTAAACGTTGGATAACATCAGAGGTTCTTCCGGAAATTCACCGCAAAGGCAGCTATTCTCAGGTAAAAACTGAAAATATACTTAAAGATCCGCTGCTTACTGCTCCTGCAAAGACAATTTTTATGTATCTGAGCAGCTGCGCAGAGGGCAAATCGGAGTTTATAACCAATCGTTCAAAAGTACTCCATGACTTAAACATAGGTCCGGATATGTATAAAAATCATCTTGACAAGCTTAAAAACCTTGGATATGTAAGTACGGAGCGGATCAGAGGAGCGGACGGTCGAATAGAGGCGTAAAATTTATAATTAATTATAACAAATTGTTAAGTCTTAAAAATGAATTCGCCATTGGCGAATAAGGAGAAAATTAATATGAAAGAATATAGGTATTTTATAACCGACAACAGTACGTATGGTTGCCTTGTAAAAGGAAGATTCAACGGAAAGGAAATGATACTGTTGTTAGGTAATATATTTTCCAATAACAAAAATCTGAGTATTGAAAATGTTGTTACTTTGCTTTGCTCCAAATATGGATTTAAGGTTGAAAAAAATAACATTTCTAAAGTCGAATTAAATACAAGTCCTGAAACCCCATACACATATTACGACTTGATTGATGAATTTGGATATTGTGAAAGCGATGGCTATATGTATACTGACATAGAAGAATTTACAAAGCTTTTTTCAGATACTAAATCACAAGAGATATTTCGCTCAATTACAGCTTTTTCGTGAAATAAAACTGTTTTGAGTGAGTTATCTTGCCATTATAATATGTTTTTCCTTTACTAACGTTCTGTTCGAGTAATTCTTAATTCTGTAACTTCTTCGACGGAATACAGTCTTTTATTATCTGCAAAAATATATTTTGCTTCTTCAAATTTCATTAGAATCACCTCTTTTACATTCTATTTTATATTAAACTCATTGTCAAGTGGAGGATAACGACATGATAATACAACTCGAAATGATGGACACATTTTCTAAATCCATCAAAACAGATTATAACGAAATAATACTACGATATCTTATCATGTATATTATGATAAAATATTATGAAACCTATCCTGGGATAGGAATAGACAATGATTCACTTGCTGATATTTTGGTGACTTGCTATCCTGATGATTTTACATATTTTAACGCAGAACAGAGCAACACAAGGCAAATCAAAACAGTAGGCGGTTGTTCTACACTCTCTTTGATGAGAGGTGATAGCTGTGGTTACATTCTAATCATAGATATACTGGAAAATTGGGAATGGCTTTGCAGTGCAGGAGGTGCAGTAGAAACCATTGAGTATTTTCACTCAGATAAATTTGCAAAGGAATTTGAAAAGATTGCAAAAATTCAGGCGGGAGAAGAGTGGGAGAAAATTTGCGAGAAGAAATGAAAACACGATGGTCAAGGAGGTTGATTTGAAATGAATCCGGTTTATATAGCGTTATTCTTCGAAGTGATAAGCCTGAAGCGAAATTATATCGCCGTTGGGTAACTCATGAGGTACTGCCTGAAATACATAGAACAGGTAAATATTCTGCCGTAAAATCAGAAAGTATACTTGACGATCCACGGCTTACCGCTTCAGCTAAGGCAATTTTTATGTATTTGTGCAGCCGTTCCGGCGGTAAATCAGAGCTTAATACCTAATCGTAAAAAAGTCCTGCATGACTTAGATATGGGTTCGGATATGTATAAAAATCATCTTGACAAGCTTAAAAACCTTGGATATGTAAGTACGGAGCGGATCAGAGGAGCGGACGGTCGAATAGGAGGCGTAAAATTTATAATTAATTACAACAAATTGTTAAGTCTTAAAAATGAATTCGCCATTGGCGAACTGGAATAAGGAGTTAAAAATTATGACTGTATATTTAAGAGTATTTGGTTTAGCTGTCGATGAAGATGGAAATAAGAATTATGCCGGAGTAAAAATTAATATTGATACTGATGAAATTACAGATGAGAAAAAAGATAATATAATTGAGTTTTTTACAAAACTGTTTCCGGTATGCAATGGCAAAGTTGAGATTATATCTGAAGATGAATATATAACGCTTTATGGCGATGAATGAAAACGGGGGTGATATTTATGTTAGGATTTATAATAGGAATTATAATCGGAGCTACATTTGGAGCAATGATAATGGCTCTTGCAGCTGCTTCCGGAAGATCGGATCGTAAGGAATGCAAACATTAAATAAAAAAATTCGCCAATGGCGAATAGAATAGAATTGAAAGAGGTATGGAAGAAGTTTATAAAAAATGCGTTATATGTGGAAAAGAGTTTTGCGGAGAATCAATAAACTTGACAGAATATAAAGTAATATTTATATGTATTAACTGCTATGAAAAATTAAAAAAGAGTTTAACAAGTGATTATAACATAGGACGATATTGCTATTCTGTGCTGCATTGTATATTAAACCTTAAATTGACAAAATATAACATTTTTTGTATAATGGAGGACAAGGATGTTTATGATTATTTTAAGCATATTTTTTTGTATTACGGTGTTTGCTGGCATTATATATATTATTAAATGTAAAAATAATGATAATAAAAAGATTGGCAAAAGTATTTTTGACCTATTAATAATGATAACAATTTTGATTTTTTGGGCTTTGGATGCTGATATTATATCTTCCTCTATTTTATGCATAAGTTGTTTATTTTATTATTCTATTATATGGGGAAAACTTTATGAAGATAAATGTAGAAGAAACAAATCAAATATTGTATTTGCAGCTATTTTAAACATCCTTATAATAACGTTATATGGAGTGTGTATTTTTCAATGAATTTTTTCAATAAGCGCTTTAACTGTCAAATAAGGTTTATGAAATTTCTTTATATCAAAGATTGAAGGACTTTAAGATCAAGGAATAAAAAAGCCTTGCCATCAGGCAAGGCTATATTTCTGGAAAATAGTTATTAATCAGGTAACGTTAAATCAAAGCGTTCCTCTTCAGCAACCTTTTCCAAGGCGTAAGATATTAAGGAATTTACCGACATTCCCTTCTGTTTTGCAAGCTGTTGTATCAGCGGTTTCATACCTTTTTTTGTTCGAAACTTAATGTCATCATAGGCTTTGGCGTTATATTTTGCTGTAGCAGCTTTTTGTGCAGGTGTATAATATGTTTTCTTTTTTTTATCTTCATTCATAATTAATCACTTCCTCGTTGTTATAAGTATATCATTATAAAGATACTGTGTCCAGTATTAAATGTGTACAAAAAATTATGATAAATTTTGGTTATTATGATTATTGACAATACTGTATACAGTATGTTATAATATAGATACAGTAAAAAACAAAAACACAATTCGCCAATGGCGAACTTAAAATCAATAAAATAAAGGAGATAAAAATCATGTGTAAAATTATATCAATAGCTAATCAAAAGGGCGGAGTAGGTAAAACCACTACTACATTGAATTTGGGCACTGCTCTTGCTATGAACGGATTAAAAGTACTTCTGATAGACCTTGATCCACAAGCTAATCTGTCCAGTTATCTTGGATTTGACGGAGACGGCAAGCCTACAATAAGTAATATGATATTAAGTATTGCTAACAATATGAAGATTACACCGGAGGAATTTTCATATTGTGTAAGAGCTTCAGAGCAGAATAAAATCAGCTACATTCCTTCGGATATTAATCTTGCCAACGCTGAAGCGTATCTGATGAACGCTCTTTCAAGGGAAACTGTTCTGAAAAGGATTCTTACAGCCGACAATTTAAATGATTATGATTATGTTTTAATCGACTGTCTGCCCTCGCTGGGAATACTTCTGATTAACGCTTTGACCGCGTCTAATAACGTTATAATTCCGGTACAAACCCAAAAATTTGCCTTTGAAGGACTTGCAAGTCTGACAAACATCTGCGATCAGGTAAGAGAAACAATAAACAAGGATCTGAAATACTGCGGAGTACTTGCTACTATGTTCGATAATACCAACATGAGCAGAAGCACTTCTGAATCCCTTCACGAAAAATACAACGGACTTCTGTTTGATACTGTTATTCATAAATCCGTTGAAGCCGCCAACAGCTCGGAGAAAAATAAAAGTCTGTGCCTGAACAAGACAAAGCTTGGTGAAGAATACAAGGCTCTTGCCGAAGAAGTATTAAGGAGATGTTGATAATGCTTGCAACCTTTGATATAGGAACAATGATGTCGCAGGAGAATCAGATAAAGGAAATACCGCTTGACATGCTCAATCATACGTATAACCACCAGTTTACTATGTATGATGATGAAAAACGAAGCGATATGACTGAAAGTATCAGAAAGCACGGCGTTATGCAGCCTGTTATTGTAAGACCTGATCCTCGTGAATTAGGAAAATATGAAATACTTGCGGGAAACAATCGCTGCTGCTGCAGCAGAGACGCGGGAAAAGAAACGATTCCGGCAATCATCAAAGAAAATCTTTCCGAAGAGGAAGCAAAAGTATATATCGCCTTTACTAATCTGCTTCAAAGAGGTTTCGGAGATATAAGAATTTCAGAACAGGCGGCGGTGATAGCCGCTTATCATTCAGAGCTGTTTACATCGGAAAAAAGAAACGCTATCGCCGATGAGCTTACAGCAATGGAAAACGGCGTATCCGGTAAAAGCAAGCTTGCAGCCGCCGGAGAGGAATACGGTCTGAGCAAGGACAGCGTCGCCCGTCTAATCAGAATCAATAAGCTTATACCTCAGCTTAAGCCTTGGGTTGATTCCAAGCAGCTTGCAGTCAGAGCGGCTGTCGAACTGTCGTATATACCTGAGAACGGTCAGGAATTGATTTTTAACATTTGCAAGGATACGAGCAATGATAAGAAAATGTTTATGAAGATTGATACAAAACGCGCTGCGCTGCTGAGAAAAGCGTTTCAGGATAATCCGGAAATCAGCCGAAACGAGGTTATAAGACTGTTTAGCGATAAACCTAAGAAAAGAGCTATAAAAATCAATCCTGAAATTTATTCGAGATATTTTAAAGAAGAAACAGATGAAACTGAAATCATAGAAGTTATTGAAAAGGCTCTTGAATATTTCTTTGATGAAAATACCTGAATAAAAAAAGAAGTCTTTCAGCAGAAAAGACTTCAATTGACAAATATATGCCGTTTATGATATAATTACCATTAAGGT
>OHJT01001688.1_pt1 | contig 10859 bp, 8 predicted proteins | sample 1568651 | NCBI WGS metagenome assembly OHJT01 (sample SAMEA3879608, study PRJEB24766) | human gut metagenome | biome: human-associated habitat; feature: feces | place: USA | collected 1985/1987 | reverse complement strand
ATCATTTTATGATGGGGCAGATTGATGAATGGTTCTTTAACTCGTTGGTTGGTATCTCTCCGGACGTGAAGCATGGATACCAGAAGTTCAGAATCGCCCCGAAGCCTGTCGGTGATCTGAAATACGTGCAGTCATCTTATGAAACCCTTTACGGTAAGATAACTGTAGACTGGACCCGCGAGAACGGCCGGTTTAAGCTGAAGTTGTCCGTTCCGGTAAACACTGTGGCGGTGGTTACACTTCCGGGAGAGAAAGAACCGAGAGAGGTGGAGAGCGGGAAACATGAATTTGTAGTGAACGAACAACAAACTATAAACGAACCATAAACAACCATACTATGACCATGAAATATAGAATACTTCTTTGTTCACTCTTCTGCCTTTGTGCGGTTACGGTGCTTCGTGCAGAACGTGTAGATATGCTGAAAGCAGGAGCGAAGGTGGATGGAAAGACGTTGAATACCAAACTTATCAATTCTACCATCGACCGCCTGAACGCGAACGGTGGCGGTACCCTTTTTTTTCCTGCCGGCACTTATCTGACGGGAAGCATCCGGATGAAGAGCCACATCACTTTGGAGTTGGAGGCGGGAGCCACTTTGCTGTTTTCTGATAGCTTCGATGATTATCTTCCCTTTGTGGAGGTGCGTCATGAGGGAGTAATGATGAAGAGTTTCCAGCCTCTGATTTATGCCGTGGATGCGGAAAATATAACAATCAAAGGTGAAGGTACGCTGGACGGGCAGGGAAAGAAGTGGTGGATGGAGTTTTTTCGTGTGATGATTGATCTGCGCGACAATGGCATGCAGAATGTGAATAAGTATCAGACGATGTGGGACCAGGCAAATGATACAACGGCTATCTATGCTGAAACAAACAAGGACTACATCGGTACACTGCAACGTCGTTTTTTCCGTCCTCCGTTTATCCAGCCGGTTCGTTGCAAGGACGTGAAGATAGAGGGGGTGAAGATCGTCAACTCTCCGTTCTGGACGGTGAATCCCGAGTTCTGTGAAAACGTGAAGGTGAAGGGAGTGACCATTCATAATGTACCCTCGCCCAATACGGACGGCATCAATCCGGAGTCCTGCCGGAATGTACATATCAGCGACTGCCACATTTCGGTGGGAGATGATTGCATAACGATCAAGTCCGGTCGCGATGCGCAGGGGCGCCGGTTGGGAGTACCCTGTGAGAATATAACCATCACTAATTGCATCATGCTTTCCGGTCATGGTGGTGTAGTGATAGGCAGTGAGATGAGTGGAGGCGTGCGTAAGGTGACTATTTCCAATTGCATTTTCGATGGAACGGACCGGGGCATTCGTCTCAAGTCCACCCGGGGCAGGGGAGGAGTGGTCGAAGATATCCGTGTCAGTAACATTGTGATGCGCAATATCAAGCAGGAGGCTGTGGTACTGAATCTGAAGTATAGCGGTATGCCTGCCGAACCCAAGAGTGAACGCACTCCGCTGTTTCGCAACATACATATCAGTGGAATGACGGTTACGGATGTCAAGACTCCTGTTAAGATAGTTGGGCTGGAAGAAGCTCCGATCTCTGATATTGTACTGCGCGACATCCATGTGCAGGGAGCCGGTGAGGAATGTGTCTTTGAGGATTGCGAACGCATCACGATGGAAGATGTCATGGTGAATGGTAAAAAGATGTATCCAAAGGAAGTCGATGAAAAGTAAACAATAATATATAGAACAATGAAACGTATTCTTTTCTCTGTGCTTTTTGCTGCATCTCTTTCGGCTGAAGCACAAACACAAACATTTGAAACGGCCTTTGCCCGCCCTTTGAACGAAGTTCTTACGGACATACAAAATCGTTTTGGTATCCGCCTGAAATACGATATTGATACGGTCGGTAAAGTGTTGCCTTATGCGGATTTTCGTATCCGTCCTTATTCAGTGGAAGAATCGCTGACGAATGTATTGTCCCCTTTCGATTACAAGTTTGTGAAACAAACCGGCAATATATATAAGTTGAAAGCTTATGAATATCCTCGGCGGACAGATGCTGACGGAGAGAAAATGCTGGCTTACCTTAATACGCTTTATGCAGATAAGGAAGCTTTTGAACTCCGTGCCGATTCTTTAAGAAAAGAAGTCCGGCAACGTCTGGGAATTGACCTTTTACTCGCACAATGTGTGGAGTCGAAGCCGATTCTTTCCAAAGTGAGGAAATATGATGGCTATACAGTTCAGAATTTTGCACTTGAGACGCTTCCAGGGCTGTTTGCGGTTCTGTTTATGCCCCTAAATCGAAAGGGAAGCATGCGCTGATCATTTGTCCGAATGGACACTTTGGAGGAGGTCGTTATCGCGAAGATCAACAACAGCGTATGGGAACCCTGGCACGTATGGGGGCTGTTTGTGTGGATTATGATCTCTTCGGTTGGGGAGAGTCAATTTTGCAGGTTGGCAGTGCGGCACACCGCAGTAGTGCAGCTCATACCATTCAGGTGATGAATGGTTTGCTGATTCTCGACTATATGCTTGCTGCCCGTAAAGATATTGACAGGAAAAGAATCGGTGTGAATGGCGGTTCCGGTGGTGGCACGCAAACAGTTCTGCTGAGTGCACTGGATGATCGCTTCACGGCTTCGGCGCCGGTGGTAAGTTTGGCTTCTCATTTTGATGGAGGATGCCCCTGTGAAAGCGGTATGCCTATTCAATTGGCGGCGGGTGGCACATGCAATGCCGAATTGGCAGCAATCTTTGCTCCCCGTCCGCAATTAGTAGTGTCTGATGGTGGTGATTGGACGGCAAGTGTGCCTACACTGGAATATCCTTATTTGCAGCGTGTTTATGGATTCTACGATGCAAAAGATAAAGTGACGAACATACATCTTCCGAAAGAAAGACATGACTTTGGTCCTAATAAGCGGAATGCTGTCTATACATTTTTTGCTGAGGTGTTCGGCTTGAATAGAAATATGCTGGATGAAACAAAAATCACCATCGAACCGGAATCCGCTATGTATAGTTTCGGTGAGAAAGGAGAACTTTTGCCGGAAAGCGCAATTCGTTCGTTTGATAAAGTAGCTGTTTATATTGACAAGAAAGCTTTTGCCCAATTAAAGTCGGATGCTTCTCTTGAGAAAAAGGCAATGGACTGGGTGGCTTCCTTAAATATGGAGGATGATAAGAAAGCGGGCTTTGCTGTAACAACTATCTATAATCATTTGCGCAAGGTTCGTGATTGGCATAATGAACACCCTTATTCCACTGTACCGGAGGGTATCAATCCTGTCACTGGTAAATCTTTAAGTAAATTGGATCGGGAAATGATTGCCGATTCCGCCATGCCGAAAGAAGTTCATGAAAAGCTGATGAAAGATTTGCGCAGAGTGCTGACGGAAGAACAAGTAGAGCAGATTCTTGATAAATATACTGTAGGCAAAGTAGCTTTCACTTTGAAAGGTTATCAGGCCATTGTCCCTGATATGACGGAGGAAGAAACCGCTTTTGTGTTGGAACAGTTGAAGCTGGCTCGTGAACAGGCTATTGATTATAAGAACATGAAGCAGATATCTGCTATCTTTGAAATCTACAAGACCAAGTGCGAACAGTATTTTAATGAGCATGGTCGTAACTGGCGCCAGATGTTCAAGGATTATGTAAATAAGAGAAAAGCGGAAAAGGCTCAGAACAAGAAATAAATATATCCCCCGGAATTCAAATCATGAAAAGTTCCGGGGGATTTCTGTATAATAAGGTGTAGTCATTTATGCGTATTTCATGACAGGCAGTCATATTTTCTGTTCTTACTTTTGATGTTTTCCTTCTTTTCCATACAAAACAAATGATGGAAGGTAGAGTTGAGAGGAGATACTAATTAAAAGAACAGTGTGATGAAAATGAAAACATTAAAGGAGGGTATTATAACTCATGCGGATAGTTTGGGCGAGTTGTTTAAGTTTTCGGCGGAACATACTTGCAGGAGTATGCTGCATAGCTTGGAAGAGTTTGCTAACATGGAGTTAGTTACTTTTAAAGAATTGACGGCAGGATTTTTTCTGGGTTTTGAGCACTATTTGTGGGCTTCGGGGTGTTCACGTAATACTTCGGCATGCTATTTCCGAGCGTTGCGGGCTATTTGTAAAGGGGCTGAGAGGCAGGGAATGCTGAAAGACGCTAACCAGCTTTTTAGTGGGGTGTTTATGGGATATGAGGAGACGAGGAAGAGGGCATTGAGTCTTGAACAGCTTCGTATGGTGGCGGATGCTGATTTGGAGGATATGCCCAGTTTGGGGATGGCACGGGATCTGTTTATTCTTTCTTATTATTTAAGGGGAATTCCTTTTATAGATTTAGCTTACTTGAGGAAGACGGATATTCAGGATAATGTGCTTTGCTATCGTCGTAGCAAGACGGGGAGAATGTTGACGATTACTCTTGAACCGTGGATGTGGGAGATTATTAAGAGGTATAAGTGCGAGAATACGGATTCGCCTTACCTACTGAAAATTATTCAGAAACCGGGAAGCATACCGGAAGAGAGGCGGCAGTATGAAAGTGCCCTGCGACTCTATAATAAACATTTGTATCGGTTATCTGAACGGCTGGGATCTGGGGTTAGGCTGACTTCATATGTGGCACGCCACACGTGGGCGACTCTGGCGTATAATGAGGATATACCCGTATCTAAGATTAGTGCAGGGTTGAGCCATGCTTCGGAAGAAATTACGCATACTTATTTGAGATCGTTTTCTGATGAACAACTGGCGGTGGTAAACTTGCAGATGGCAGCGTTGGTTAATCCAATGGCAGAAAAGGAATGGAAGAAGAAAGAAAAAGAAAAGGAAAAGGGAAATAGGAATGATAAAGAGAGTAAAAGCTCTCTGAATGAGCTTCATACTTCTGTTCCGATTCCCGGTAGGAAACGGAACGATTCCGGCGGTAAAGGAACAATTTCCAATTGAAATAAACAAGGAAAGCAGGAAATACTTATCGAAGTTTCCCAGTTTTCTGTAAAAAATCAGTTAAATTACAACACCAGACACGACAAAAACATCTCTCTTATCCTGAAAGTTAGATTTTGTCTCAAAAAGTCATGTCAATAAATATTATATTCCTGTAATAATATGGTATATCAGTGGAAAAGCTCTTTGTATTGATTAAAAAGCTTTCACTTTTTTTGTTTGAATACATAATTCCCCTACCCATATCTCAATATAGGGGAATCTCATTACTAAATCTAAGAATAGAGGGAAGGAAGAGCTAAGAATTGTCTGCCTTTTTAAAATGGAAGATGATTTTTATCTGTCCAATCTATGGTTATGATAGCGCCCGTTCCGTTTCCTACCGGGAATCGGAACATTCCAAACAAAACAGACAATTATCTACATAAAAAGCAAGCGCTATGTTAACACTCAGAACAAAACTCGCCCTGGCAGTACTGCACGACATACAGTATAAGGATTACCAGTTGAGTACTTCCCTTAATCCTTCACCTTCCGAAGTTACGTACCTGCTGCAAAAGCTATCAAAAGGACGCCTAATAGCACTGATAGAAAATCGACCGGACAATCAGCCGGATAGCCGCCCCGAATCCTACCGCCTTGCCTGTGCATATCATCAAATCAACCTCCTTTCCATTCTTGAAGCATTGGGAGAAGGCGTTTACTTCAACCGCCCCAGTGACGAAAAATTCTATTCCTGTTATGGGACGACAGCCCGCAAGCTGGGCATTGTCAATCAGATGACACGCCTTTATCTGATGGAAATTTCCATAGCCGAACTTCCCGTGAACGAATGCCTTATCGAGAACTCCATACCCCATATTTAAACTATGCAATAAATCCGAATTGCCATGAAACGACTTTATTTGCTGTTCCTGCTGCTCAGTCTGATGAGTACCGCTGCCTTTGCCCAACGCGTGGCATTGCGCACCGACCTGCTATTGTGGGGAACTACCACACCCAACGCAGGAGTGGAAACCAGCATCAGCCGTCATTTTACAATGGCACTGAACGGGGCTTATAACGCCTGGAAGTTCGGCAATGATATGAAACTGAATCTCTACCTGATACAACCGGAATTACGCTACTGGCCTTGCCGCAAGTTCGAAGGACACTTCCTGGGAGTGCACGGACATTACGCTTACTACAACGTAGGACAGATTCCTTTCTTTTCGGGTATGGAAGACATTATTTACCGGGGCGACCTGTACGGTGGAGGTATCACTTACGGTTACCATTGGGTACTGGGCGACCGCCTCTCGATAGAAACCGTAATTGGAGGCGGATATGCCCGCATGGAATATGATAAATACCGGTGCGCAGGCTGCGGCGAGCGCATGGGACATTATAAAAGGAATTATTTCGGGCCTACACGGGCCGGTGTGTCACTCATTTATTTCATCCGATGAAAGTTATGGTAATCCTCTGTTGCATACTATGGTTCTGCACCTCCTGCACGTTCGAATTTGACGAACCGGGAGTGTGTCCCTACAATGTACGGCTGAATTACCGCTATGCCGGCAGGCCCGATGATGGGCAACTCTCCATGTATGTGGATAACATCCACCAGTTCCTTTTCGATGCGGACGGAGTGTTGAAGGACATCCGGCTACTGAAAGGCGACAGCCTGGAGTATTGGCAGGGAGAGTTAGCTCCCGGACGATATACCCTCGTGGCATGGGGAAACTGGGGATATGAAAGCGATGTAGTACCCGCACCCCAACCCGGCGTGACACAAATCCGTGAACTGGCAATGACTTCGGCCACGGGAACAGCTACAGGAACATCCACAAGCGAATATCGACCGAACACCGAAAGACTATACTATGGATATAGCACGTTTGAAATTCCCGCTACGGGAAATTCAGTGAACCGGACCATCTACCTGACCCACTGCCACGCCGTCCTCCGGATTACCGTACATTGGGAAGACGGATACTATCCGGCGGAAGGAACAGGAGGATATACATTCCGCCTGCGGGGCGTGCCTTGCGAATACGGCTTTCCGGCAGGTTACGACATACCGCTGGCCAGTGGTGACGGAGCTTTCACATTTCCCTCCATAGGCAGCCCGGTAATATGGCATCAGGCCAAGGCGGCGATGAACTATAACGATGAACTGACGGGCGAGTTGGTAACGTATCGCCTGACATCAGGATCACATCCGTTGCTGAGCATCTACCGGGGTAATGAGCGGATTATGAAGGAGATTGACTTGCAACTGTTCTTTCGTAAACTGCCTGTCAGTCTGGATGAAAACACGGAACAGGAGTTTGATCTGCTGGTAACCATCGGGCAGAAGATTGTAGTGACACAGCTCAATTCGTCGGACTGGGCGGAAGGCGGAGGACTGGGATAAGAAGGCAATTAAAAATTAATAATTAAAAATTAAAGAGGCTGGATGAAAAGGATGAAGAAAATAATAGGATGTCTGGTTGGGGTACTGCTGACTGTGGAAGCATGGGCAGGCGGAACTTTAACACTCGGTTCGCATGTCTTTACGCAGGGAGACAGTCTTCACATAGAACTGCTACTCAATCTGAGTGATGCAAAAGCAGGGAATGCGGAGGCTTATCTGTTCACTCCCGTGCTTCGTGGCGCAGGGCGTCTGCAAGAGCTGCCCGCTGTGGTAGTGAGCGGACGTCGCCGTGCCCGTGCCGACCACAGGCAGCAGGCACTTCAACCGTCTCCCGGTTATTTGCCTCCTTACCGTACGCTTTATGCCCGAAACCGGAAAGATAGCATTATTTATAAGGTATCCGTTGCTTATAGCCCATGGATGGAACACGCTTCATTGGTGTTGATGCGCGAACGGCGGAATTGCTGCCGGATGAAGATGCTCGGAGTAGAGCCGGTGATAACCGATCTTGCCCTGACAAGCCCTTTCCATGTTCCGCAGGGACAGACGGTGATTCCGCAGGCGATTATCGAAAGAAGTGAAAATGCCACTAATCGACAGGAAACTCCAAGCAGACCGGACTGTATGCTCTGTGCCGAGTGTACAGCCATGGTGACTTACCTCACTCCTGATATGGAAACTCAGAAACACCGTTCGGAAAGTGCCACCTTATATATAGACTACCCTACCGGAGTTTATGACGTCCGCCGCGAATTCCACAACAACCGCCCCGAACTGGAGAAACTGGACAGCCTGATGCGCCCGCTCACCGAAGGGAATCTGGCAAATATTTCGAGTATCTCCATCTGCGGTTACGCTTCGCCCGACGGGATATATAAGGATAATGAAATACTGGCTTCCAACCGCGCACGCTGCTTCAAGGAGTATATGCGTGCCACGTATGCACCCGGGCGCGATCTTTATAAAGTTTCTTCCATACCCGAAGACTGGGATGGATTGGTGGAACTTCTGCAACGCCGCCCCATGAATCACGGTGACGAAGTATTGTCTCTCATTGCCCGAACCGGCATTTTTGAAGGACGCGAAAAACAATTGATGGATATGCACGGAGGAACCGTATATCGGGAACTTCTGAAAAACTATTTTCCGCAGTTGAGACGTATCCGTATCACGGTAGGTTATGAGGCCCGCGCTTTCAATATCGAAGAGGCGGCAAGTCTGATATATACCCATCCCCGCCTGCTATCATTGCAGGAGATGTACCGGGTAGCCGCATTCTATCGCCCCGGCACGGAGCAATACCGTGAAATTTATGAGATAGCCGCCTACCACTTTCCGGACGACGTGCTGGCCAATATCAATGCGGCTTCGGCGGTAATCATGGCAGGTGATCCGGTTAGCGCACGGCAATATCTGAACAAGGTGGCCGATGACCCGCGTGCATGGAATGATTTTGGTGTGCTGGCCTATCTGGAAGGTGACCGGAAGAAAGCGGAAGAATGGTTTCGCAAGGCACTGGGAGTAGAACCGGAAAAGGCGAGGAAGAACCTGAAGAAAATGAAGAATGAAAAATAAAGAACGAAAAACAGAAAACATAATAGAGAATAAAAAGAACGAGGAATGGAAATAAGTAATAACCGCATAAAAGTAACAAGCATGAAAGCATTAGCTGAATTCTTTCTGTACTTCTCATTGGTGATACTGTCCTGCCTGACGGCAGGTTGCACCTCGGAGGTAGATATAATAGGCGGCACTCCCGAAACACCGGAGAACCCGCAGGCCAATGACCCCAACCGCCGTTCGGTGGTAATCTCTCTACAAAACAAGCTGATCCTTGTGAACGGTACACCCGAAAGCCGGGCTATCACCCGCGACGGTATAGCCGAAGAGGATGAAAACCGTATTGAAAGTTTCGATATTTATGCTTTCGGCAGTGACAAGGAGGAAGGGCCTTATACCTTTCAGGAGCATTTCGCCTACCGTTCGGATGCCGGAACCCTGCCCACAGGAGCTTCCCCTATCGATTTGAAAGCGGACGAGGCCGCCGGGAAAATAAATGTGGTATTCTACCCCCGCAAGGGTTTATTCACCAAGTTTTATTGCGTAGCCAATCAAACCGAAATGAATGATGCCGCAGGAAATATATACACGAATTATACCCCGTTACAGCAAAGTTCTCAGACACAATCCGGTGTACCGGGAGATATAGTAACAAGCCCCGGAACGCCTACCGAAAGCGATTTCATTAAATTGAATACCCCGCTCTTAAATCCCACCGGTTTTAATGCCAATATCCTGCTTGCTCCGCTGCCTATGTCCGGTGCCAACAGTCAGCCTACCGACTTGCGCGAATACAGTATGGGAACTTATGTGCGACTGAATGTTTCACTTACTCGCGCTGTGGCACGCTTCGATATAGTAAACGATGCTACGAAGTCTCATTTTACTATCACAGATATCAGTATGGGAAACGGAAGACAGGGTGTAACACTGTTCCCCATTCGTCCGACAGGCGATGTTCCCGCCACAAACGGCCAACTGATTACATACCCTTACCGCCTTTTCGACGGACTGAACGCCAATGCAGGAACTACCACCAAGGCTTTCTATTGCTACCCATGTAAAGCCATAGATGCAGGATTTTTGATTTTGAAAGGACTGTATGCCATGAACCTGACGGATGAAAAGAAAGAGGTATCTTATCGTATCCCTTTCGAACGTGTAACCGACGGTAACGGTACGCGCATCGAGATAAACCACAACCACCGCTATACGGTGCAGATCACAGAAGCTGACCCTTTTGAACTGACAGCCAATATCCGTCTGGTGGATTGGGAAACAGGAGACTATATAGATGATTACGAGCCCGACAACGGATTGGAGACAATCGCGGTAGCTGATTTGTTGCCTGTGGGTGAAACCACTTATAACATCAGCACCAATATTGTGACACTGGCGCTCAAAGTTGGGAGTAGCTTTACTGTTTCCACTGGATCCAATGCCGGGGTAGCAACAAAACTGACTTATAACGGCAACAGCCCTGCTGACGGCTGGTTGAAACTGGAAGAAATCCCCGTCACTACAACACGAACAGGAGCCACGCAACAAGTAAAGTACAAAATTTCTTTCAATGAAAGTTACACAGGCAATAGTTATCCTCGCGGTATCCTGCGTCTGACGGATAATGCAGGAGGCGGTGAAGAAGTGATATTAATAGATACAACCTTTGGAATTCCTATTGTGGAATCCACAGGTGGAACAATGAATCCCGACGGAGTAAATAACTGGGATGCGGCGGATAATACACTCTATCTGGTACAGGTGGCCGGCGCTAATGTATCCACAGGTGCAATAACAATCACTTCCATAGGTGGTAGCAAAGTGGAATTTCCAGCCCATTCGGGCATTACCGTTAGTCCTACTTCAAGTGTAAATACTACGCAGGAATATACTTTCCAATGGGCAGGTACAGATGCTACCGACTTGACTGAAAAAGAAATCACCGTAGCCTTGAAAAATCGTTCGG
>OHJT01001675.1_pt1 | contig 10929 bp, 14 predicted proteins | sample 1568651 | NCBI WGS metagenome assembly OHJT01 (sample SAMEA3879608, study PRJEB24766) | human gut metagenome | biome: human-associated habitat; feature: feces | place: USA | collected 1985/1987 | reverse complement strand
ATTTATGAAAACACTGTTGTTAGTACTTATTTGTACTAACACTTACATTATACTCCGTTCTTGTGTTAAAGTCAATAGTACCAATTAGTACTAGATATATTTTTGTATATTTTTAACGAAAAAAGGAGAAATAATTATATGTATTTTCAAAGATTAAGAGATCTTCGTGAGGATATGGATTTAAACCAGACGCAGATAGCAGAAATACTTCACACAAGTCAAACAGTATATTCACGTTACGAAAGAGGATTTCAAACTATTCCGGTAGAACATCTTCTAATACTTGCGGATTTTTATAATGTTTCAATTGATTATATTCTTGGGAGAACTAATAATAAAAAGTTAATAAAGTAAACAGGTTTCTTATTTATCTCTGTTTTACATTTATTCAGGATTATGTAAAATTTATTTTACTCAGATTTAACATTTCATCTCTTTTGGATTTTACATTTCTGTTTTAAAATAGAATACGTAATCATTAACCGATGATTATATAACTTGAATTCTTGGCGTTCCGCCTGCCGTAAAAGACGGATTTAAAACAGGAGATTAATTATGAAAAAAAATTTCTGCTTAAAAAAGACTTTAGCTTTGATTATGTCTGCCGCATTATCGGGTTTGCTCGCAGTAGGATGCGGATCTGAAGCATTCAGTGCAAAAGAGGATATTACAATTGTTTCAAGAGAGGACGGATCTGGAACGAGGGGCGCTTTTGTAGAGCTTTTCGGTATTGAAGAAAAGGATGAAAGCGGCGAAAAGGTCGACAGAACAACTACGGATGCTCAAACTACCAATAATACATCAGTTATGATGACGACGGTTTCGGGAGATATGTATGCAATAGGATATATTTCTCTCGGATCTCTTAATAACACCGTTAAAGCCGTTAAAATCGACGGAGTTGAGCCGACTGTAGATAACGTAAAAAATGAAACCTATAAAATAGCCCGTCCGTTTAATATCGCTTATAAGGAGGACGCTCTAAGCGACGCAGCAAAGGATTTTATAAACTACATAATGAGCAGCGAAGGGCAGCAGATAATCACTGACAACGGTTATATCAGTATAGACGGAGCTCAGCCCTATTCCGGAAATAATACGGGAGGAAAAATAGTTATCGCCGGTTCATCATCAGTTTCACCCGTTATGGAAAAACTCGCAGAGGCTTATAAAAAAATAAACGCCGACGCAGATATAGAAATTCAGACAAACGATTCTACAACCGGAATGACGTCTGCTGCGGACGGTGTATGCGATATCGGAATGGCTTCAAGAGAGCTTAAGGACAACGAGCTTGAATCAGGTCTTACACCTCTGGTAATAGCCATGGACGGTATAGCGGTAATTGTAAATAACGATAATCCTGCGTCAGATATTTCAAGCGATGAAATCAAATCTATTTATATCGGAGAAATAGGCAACTGGGAATCCATAATAAAATAGCTTTCATAAAATCATATGTAATATTTTATGCTTGACGTTTTAAGCGCCAAGCATAAAATATGCTGTAAATGCTGCAATTTAGCAGAACGGAGATCTATATGAAGAAAAATTTACTGGAAAAGTTAATGGGCGGAGTATTCCTTATAGCCGCCTGCGTATCTATACTGGCCGTTGTTATGATATGCCTTTTTTTATTTGCAAACGGCATTCCGGCTATCGGGAAAATTGGTTTTTTTAAATTTCTAACAGGCGAGGTTTGGAGGCCTTCTAACGATATATACGGAATTCTGCCTTTTATCCTTGGAAGTCTTTATGTTACGGCCGGCGCCATCATAATAGGCGTACCGATCGGTATAATGACCGCAGTATTTATGGCAAGGTTCTGTCCTAAAAAGCTTCACAGAATACTCAAGCCTGCAATTGATCTTCTTGCCGGAATACCGTCCGTTGTTTACGGTTTTTTCGGACTTGTTATGATTGTTCCCGTTACGGGAAGCTCAATAATAACTGCGTCGGTAATTCTTGCGATAATGATACTTCCTTCAGTTATCAGCGTATCGGAATCTGCGCTCAGAGCGGTTCCCGAAAGCTATTATGAAGGCTCTCTTGCTCTCGGCGCAACGCATGAAAGAAGCGTATTTTCAGTTTTACTTCCCGCCGCCAGCTCTGGCGTATTTGCCGGAGTAGTTCTCGGAATAGGACGCGCAATCGGAGAAACTATGGCTGTTATGATGGTTGCCGGAAATAATACGGGTATGCCGAAAAGTATTTTTAAAGGAGTACGTACCCTTACGTCAAATATCGCTATGGAAATGGGATACGCAACCGGCTTGCACCGTGAAGCTTTAATTGCAACCGGAGTAGTGCTTTTTGTATTTATACTTATTATTAATTTCTGTTCCTCAATGCTTAAAAGGAGGAACGGAAGATGAATCCTATGAATAAACAAAGTCTCAAAGAAAGATTGGCTCATTATAAGAATTCCCCGGTTTCCCTGATTCTGCTGATACTTGTACTTATATGCGCCGCTTTAACTGTTATTACCCTTATATTCATTGTTATATATATACTGATAAGAGGCATTCCTCATCTTTCTTTATCGCTATTCTCACCTACATATAATTCCGATAATGTTTCTATGCTTCCCGCCATTATAAACACATTTATAATGACTCTTATATCATTGATTATAGCCGTTCCCTTAGGTATCTTTTCCGCCATATATTTGGTTGAATACGCTAAAAGAGGAAACAAGCTTGTCGGGATAATAAGAATGACGACTGAAACTCTTTCAGGTATTCCTTCTATTGTTTACGGTCTTTTCGGTTTCCTGTTCTTTTTAACCACCTTGAAATTAGGCTATTCCATTCTTTCCGGCGCATTAACGCTCGCAATAATGATTCTTCCTCTTATAATGAGAACAACCGAGGAAGCGCTTAAATCTGTTCCGGATTCATACAGAGAAGGCAGCTTCGGACTTGGGGCTGGAAAGCTCCGCACAGTGTTCAGAATCGTACTTCCTCCTGCCATCCCCGGAATACTTTCAGGTATTATACTGGCAACCGGTCGAATTTGCGGAGAAACTGCGGCTTTGATATTTACCGCCGGAACGGGTACGAAAATAGCTCTTAACCTGATGTCCTCCGGAAGAACTCTGGCAGTTCATATGTATAATCTATCAAGCGAAGGGCTGCATATAGACGAATGCTATGCAACAGCAGTAGTACTTTTGGCTCTTGTGGCTGTTATCAACAGCATTTCAGGACTTCTTGCAAAAAAATTATCGAAAGGATAAAACATGGATAAATTTAATGTAGAAAATCTGGATCTTTATTATGGTCAATTCAAGGCTCTTAAAGATGTCAGCATAAAAATACCTGATCACGAAATTACAGCTTTTATCGGTCCATCCGGCTGCGGAAAGTCAACTCTGCTGAAATCGCTTAACCGCATGAACGATCTCGTTGAAGGGTGCTCTATAAAGGGTACCGTTCTCCTTGACGGTGAAGATATTTACGGAAAAATGGATGTTAATCTGCTGAGAAAGCGAGTAGGAATGGTTTTTCAGAAACCAAATCCGTTTCCGATGAGCATTTACGATAATATAGCCTACGGTCCAAGAACCCACGGAATACGTTCTAAATCCAAGCTTGACGATATAGTAGAAAAATCGCTGAGAGACGCGGCAATTTGGGACGAAGTGAAAGACAGACTGAAAAAAAGCGCACTGGGTATGTCAGGAGGGCAGCAGCAGCGCCTATGTATTGCATGAGCCTTGGCCGTTCAGCCTGAAGTTCTGCTGATGGATGAGCCGACGTCCGCTCTTGATCCCATTTCAACATCTAAAATAGAAGACCTTGCAATTGAACTGAAAAAGGAGTATACTATAATCATAGTAACCCATAATATGCAGCAGGCAGTCAGAATTTCCGACAACACAGCATTTTTTCTTCTCGGAGAAATAATAGAATATGATAAAACTGAAAAGCTTTTTTCAATGCCGTCCAACAAAAAAACTGAGGATTACATTACAGGGAGGTTCGGTTAAATGCGTAATAAATTTGATAAACAGCTTGAAACGCTGCATGTAGAGCTAATAAAAATGGGAGCTCTCTGTGAGGACGCAATCTCCGGTACGGTAGACGCGTTAGAAGATAATAACGATGAAATTGTTCAGAAAGTCTTTCATATAGAATCTGAAATAGATCAAAAGGAACGCGATATAGAAGCGTTATGTATGAAGCTGCTGCTTCAGCAGCAGCCTGTAGCGACGGATCTCCGAGTTGTTTCAGCCGCGATGAAAATGATTTCAGATATGGAACGTATAGGCGATCAAGCGGCGGATATTGCTGAAATAACAAGATTTCTACAGCTTGCCCCTCTTCGAAAGGTTGTTCCCGTTGATAAAATGGCTAATGCTGCGGTCAGAATGTTGATTCGTTTATCAAGAGGGATCTTACTCTGGCCGGCAGAGTTATCGGTTCAGACGATATTATAGACGACCTTTTTGTTTCAATAAGAAAATATCTTGTGGAATATATAACAAAGCATCCGGAAAATAGTGAAAACTGCCTTGATATGCTTATGATAGCCAAATACTTTGAAAGAATAGGCGATCATGCGGCAAATATTGCAGAATGGGTAGAATTTTCGATAACAGGTGTTTACAAAGGAGAAACACTATGATTTATATTGTCGAGGACGACAGCAGTATAAGAGAGCTTGTAGCATATACGCTAAAAATGGCCGGGTTTGAAACGGATACTTTTTCTAACGGAGAAGAATTTTTTATAGCATTATCCAATTCCAATCAACCTGAGCTGATACTTCTTGATATTATGCTGCCGGGCGAGGACGGAATTACAATATTAAAAAAAATCAGAAATTCATCTAAGACGCGTTCCATACCTGTTATTATGATGACCGCTAAGGGTACTGAATATGACAAGGTATTAGGACTTGACAACGGCGCTGACGATTACATCACCAAGCCATTCGGAATGCTTGAACTCATTTCCAGAATAAAAGCAGTATTGAGAAGAACGAGCGACAACCCTTCGGATTACGAGCTTCATGCGGGAGATATTACTGTAAACCCCGGAAAACACAGAGTAATGGTAAATGGAGAAAACGTTATGCTGATTGAGAGCAAGGGTCTTGTTCTTTCAAGAAATAAGCTTCTTGAAAGTATATGGGGTTATGATTTTGACGGTGAAACCCGCACAATCGACGTTCATATCCGTTCTCTCCGCTCAAAACTGGGTGAAAGCGGTAACATCATAGAAACTGTACGCGGCGTAGGCTATAAAATCGGAGCAGATTATGAAACGTAAAATATCTTTAAGCATGTGCTGTATAGCGGCATTTTCAGTCCTTATAACAGCGCTGATGATCTCTTTAGTTCTTTATAACAGAAATTATAAGAATATGACTAATTATATACAAAATGAAGCGGAATATATGGCTGCCGCAATGAATTATAACGGAGTCGAATATCTCGACTCCGTTAAAGATGTTTCACCAAGCCGAATTACATGGATTGCAAACGACGGTAACGTTATTTTTGACAACAGCGGCAAAAAAATGGAGAACCATTCCGACCGTTCAGAATTTAAAGAAGCCATTAAAAGCGGCATAGGTGAAAGCTCAAGGCTTTCTGAAACGCTTGGCAAAAAAACATATTATTATGCAATTTTAATGAACGACGGCACAGTATTAAGAATATCTGACACCACCAGCAGTATTTTCAGCGACATTTTCAGCAGTCTTCCGTATCTTATATTAATAACATGTATTATTTTGATTATAGTTATTTTTGTATCGCGCTTTCAGACAAAAAAGATTGTAAAGCCTATTAATGAAATAAACCTTGATTCCCCTCAGTCAAATATAGCCTACGACGAGCTTTCACCGCTTCTGTCTCGTATTGAAAAGCAAAACCGCGATATACATGAATTTATAGATAAGCTTCAAGCAAAGCAAAACGAATTTAAAACTGTAACTCAGAATATGAGCGAGGGACTTATTATTATAAACAGGCGTAATATTCTTTCCTACAATAAAAGCGCCTTAAAAATTCTTGGTAACGAGAATGTTGATTATACCGGCAAAAGTATTCTGGAATTCAATCATTCGAAGGCATTTATAGACGCGGTAGAGTCTACTCTTAACGGAAACGCCAATGAAATAAACATGCCTATTGACAATAAAAATTATTTGATGATATCCAGTCCGGTTTTTGATAATAACTTGGTAACAGGAGCGGTTATACTCTTGATAGACACGACGGAAAAGAATTCAAGGGAGGCTATGAGACGAGAATTTTCAGCAAACGTATCTCACGAGTTAAAAACCCCGCTTACGACAATTTCGGGATATGCCGAAATAATGAAATCCGGATGGGCTGATCCTAAGGATTATCAGATGTTTGCGGAGAAAATATATAATGAAGGTAAAAGATTAATTAATTTGATTGACGATATTATTAATCTTTCCAAGCTTGATGAAAATAACAATGAATTAAAAAAGGAACCGGTGAATCTGCTTACCGTCACTCAGGATATAGTAGCCGCTTTAGCTCAGAAGACAAAGGATAAAAACGTCACGTTCAATATAAGCGGCGAATCTGTTGAAATCAATGCTGTTCCTCACCTCTTATATGAAATGATTTTCAATTTATGCGATAATGCAGTTAAATATAATAAGGATAACGGAAAAGTAGATATTAACATTGATAATAGCGGCGGAAATCCTAAGCTGACAGTAAAAGACACCGGAATAGGGATTCCAGCAGAAGATACGGAACGCGTATTTGAAAGATTTTATTGCGTTGATAAAAGTCATTCAAAGGAAACAGGAGGTACAGGACTGGGTCTTTCAATTGTAAAACACGGCGCTATACTTCATAATGCGAAAATAGATATAGACAGTGTTCTCAATAAAGGAACAGCAATTACACTGACTTTCGAAAAAGCAATTTAATAATATAAAAGGACGCTTAAAGCGTCCTTTTTATTTTAATATTTCCATCTGAAGGTAATTAAGCTGTTTAAAACCATTTCTTTCATATAGCCTTATCGCTCCTTGATTATTTTCGGTTACTTCAAGTCTGAATCTGGAATAATGCTTATAGCAATCTAAAACATACTTAAGTAATGACGAAGCGATTCCCCTTCCCCGCGCTGTCGGAGCAGTATAAAGCTCTTCAATCCAAACCACGTCGCCTCCTGATTCATTTGAATAAGTAAACGAAAGCAATACATACCCATATACAATACCATTATCTTCATATAAATATGCTTCACAAAAAGGCGAAGATTTTAAAAGCTTATCAAAAGTAGTGGAAGCATATTCAATTGGTATAGAATGATCCACTCCCTCCCCGCTATAAAAATCCATACACATATCAATAAAGATCTGTTTATCTGTTTCAATAAATTTTCTTATCATAATTCCTCCAAATAATAAAACAGCAAGCATAAAAGCTTGCTGTTTTTATTATAACATTGATATTTAGTTTTATTCCTTTACGCCGCCGAGCGCAACGCCTGCAACGATAAAACGAGAAAGCAAGAGATAAATTATAACAACCGGAATGATTGAAAGCGCAATACCTGCATAAATAACACCATAATCCGCAATCTTATCATTTGATTTAAGGGCATTAATCATCATCGGCATTGTTAATTGTTCAAACTTTCTTGATGTAAGAATCATTGACGGCTGGTAGAAGTTATTCCAGTTAAGAATAAATGCAAATATCGACTGAACTGCAATAGCAGGCTTCATCATCGGTATAGCAATTGTCAAAAATGTTCTGAATTCTCCACATCCATCAATTCTTGCAGCTTCGACAATATCAAGCGGAAATGATGATTTCAGATACTGTCTCATAAAGAATACAGTAGCAGGAGCAGCAACAGTAGGAACTATCAGAGGAATAAACGAGTCATTAAGACCAAGATTGATCATGAACTGTAAGAAACCAACTGAAGTAACCTGCATAGGTACCATCATAACAGCAAGAATAAATGTAAACGCCGGACCCCTTAGCTTAAAATCGTATACGACAAGACCATAAGCAGTAAGAGCAGAGAAAAATACGCTTAAAATTGTACTTCCAATCGCGATAATAGCGCTGTTCTTAAAGCCTATCAGCGGATCAAATTTATACAAACCGTTTGTAAGAAGCTCTTTTATGTTTCTTACAAGCTGATCTCCGGGAATAAAAGTAACCGAATTAATAATATCAACATGTGTACGCGTCGAGTTTATAAAAAGTATATAAATCGGCACAATACAAATTAAAGTTAAAATAACACAGACTAAGAACAAAAGAATTGATTTAAAACGGAGCTTAGCAGTGTAGTTATCTTTAACATTATTACTGTTACTCATATCTCCATACCTCCCAATCCCTTCTGCTTAGCTTTCAAGGCTTTCATGTTGGCCTTTCGTTCTTTCTTTTTAGCAAGTTCATCCTTGTCCCTGTTCATATAAAATGCCACGGAACCGAGAATTATTGTAATGAAGAACAGAATAACCGACGCTGCGGCAGAGAATCCGTAGTTAGGATTCGGCATTTTTTCACGGAAATGTTCGTAGATAAATACAGCAGCCGTCTTTGTATACTCATTTCTTTGCGTTCCCTTAGTATACATATAAGGAATATCGAACATCTGCAATCCGCCTATCATTGATGTAACAACAGTATAAAGCATCATGGGACTAAGAAGCGGAAGAGTAATTTTTCTAAACACCTGTCCGCTGCTTGCACCGTCGATATTAGCAGCTTCAAATAGAGATGGATTCAATCCCATAATACCGGACATAAGCATTATCATGGTATTACCGAACCACATCCAGCACTGAATAAACATGACCATACCTCTTGACTGCCAAACGCCTGTTACAAACTTAATAGGATTATCAATAATTCCGATACTCATAAGAAGGTTATTGACAGGACCGTATTTAGATTCAGCGAAAAGCGAAAGATACAAAGCTGCAATAGAAGCGGCAGTAAGAATATTAGGCATGTACATTACTACTTTAAAAAATCCTTTGCCCTTGATCTTCAGTTTAGCGTCTGTAAACCAAACAGCAAGTGCAAGAGACAGAACTATCTGAGGAATAAAGTTGCCTATCCAGACAATAAAAGTATTTCCAAGCGTCTGTATAAACGTTTCATGAATAGCTGAAGATGTACGTCCCATACCGGTACCGAAAAGAAGCGCCTGAAAGTTCTGAAGACCTACAAAATCGTCAACTTTTTTTCCGTTTCCGAAGAAACTCAGGTAAAACGTGTTAAATAAAGGATAAAGCTGAAAAAAGCAATATACCAGAAAAAATGGCAATATAAAAAAATAACCATATTTAGCATAGCTGATCGAGCGAATTCTCCTTTGTGCAGCAGATGCCATAAGTACACCTCTCTCTAAGAAATCAGATTAAATACATGTTTACGGGATGGGTAAATCCATCCCGTAAGCACATTATACAGAATTATATTATCAGATTAATCTACTGTAATATCTGTAACGCTTTCAGCAACTCTGTCCTTGAAGTCTTCAATACAAGCAGCAGCATCTGCTGTTTCACCTGCACAGTAAGCGTTTACTGCATCTATGAATGCCTGCTTGATAGAAGCGTCGTATGGAGTGATCAGACCGTTAAGGTCGATATTCTTAGCTGTTTCGTGAAGAACTGCGAACTGATCTTGACCGCCGAGAAGAGGATTGCTGTTTGACTTTTCATCAACAATCTTCTGCATTACGTTCATGTTGTTTACATACTCAGGCTTGCCGAGAGCATATTTTTCCATTGAAGCTTCGTCAACTGTGAAGTACTTGATAAAATCGTAAACCATGTCTGCGTTATCTGTGTTAGGTGATACGCACATCCATGTACCGCCCCAGAAGTAAGGTGTAGGTCCGTTGCAAACATTCCACTTACCGTATGTAGCGCCGCCTTCACCGCCAGCTGCAGAAAGAAGGATTGATTCGCCGAAGCCCCATGTTGAAACGAAGTAACCCATTGTGTCGTCTGTCTGGCCTGCAGCCTTCCATTCGTCTGTCCACTGGTTAAGATCCATAACATACTTGTTGTCTCTCATATCCTTAGCGAGATCAATAAATGTATTGCAGAAATCGTCAATTACAAGAGCGTCGTCCTTAACCCAAGGCTGCGATCTGTTAGCAGCAAACGCCTGCCAGATACCGCCGAGAGTTGTTGTCAGAGCTGTCTTATTGCCTGATGCCTCGTAAACTTCCTTAGCTGTAGCCTGGAACTTATCCCAGTCAGAAACCTTTTCCTGCATTTCTTCAGGCGTCTTAACTCCGAGGTACTGTTCAGCAAGGTCTGTTCTGTAGCACCAACCGCCAGGAGCAGCCTGCCACGAAACGCCCTTGATTACGCCGTTTGAGTCCTTACCGATATCCATTGTGTAAGCATACTGACCGGCAAAGTCTTCATCCTTAAAGCCAAGCTCGCTCATAGGAGCTGTTGCAGAATCGTCATTGATATACTTGAGAGCCCAGTCAGCCTCAACCATGAACAGGTCAACGTCGTCGCCGCCGAGGAAATACTGATCATACTGAGCAGCAGCCTCACCGCCGCCTACGCTGAAGTTTACAAAGTTAATCTGGTCGTCTGTATAACCAGTATCACCCTTCCACATTTCAAGCATAGGGTTTACGTCGTCAGGTGTCCAGCAAAGAATTGTCATCTTGTCGCCGCCTGTTTTAAGTGAACCAGTATAGCCTGCTTCACCCTCGGCAGTCGATGATTCGCCACCTTCTGCCGCTGATGTTTCGTCAGCTGCAGATGAAGAGCTGTCTTCCTTCGATGATGAAGATGAGTTATTATCATCACCGCATCCTACAAATGCTGTTGCAGAGATTGCAAGAGTTGCAACCAATGCTAATGTTCTTTTAAGTTTGTTCATTGGTAGTTTTCCTCCTTAATGATTATATTATATTTTAAAAA
>OHJT01001641.1_pt1 | contig 11092 bp, 5 predicted proteins | sample 1568651 | NCBI WGS metagenome assembly OHJT01 (sample SAMEA3879608, study PRJEB24766) | human gut metagenome | biome: human-associated habitat; feature: feces | place: USA | collected 1985/1987 | reverse complement strand
ATGATATAACTGGCGAAAATAATCGTAACAAGCCGTTATTTAAAAAGCGGCAGCGGAAACAGAAAACAGCTTTACCGCTATGTAAAATACATCGCGACCCGAGAGGGTTCAGCGCCGATACCGAATACAAACGAACACGCTCCTGCCTCTAAAAAACAGCAGGAGCTTATTTTTTCTCTGCTAAAGGATTTCCCCGACGGCAAAGAGTTATTTGAATACGAGGACTACCAAAAGAATCCCACTATCAAAAACGCTTCCGCTCTCATATCGGAAATACTTGACCGGAACATGGACCGCCTTACAAGCCGTAAAAACTATGTAAGCTATCTTGCTAACCGTCCGGGCGCTGTTAAATTCGGTAAGCACGGTTTGTTTTCGCAGTCGGACGAGCCTGTCGAACTTGAAAAGACCGCAAAAGAAATAGCGGCTCACGGAGGAAACGTCTGGACTCATGTCGTTTCCCTGCGCAGGGACAGCGCACAGGCGATGGGTTATGACAATTTAAAAGCGTGGCGGGACTTAGTCAAGCGGCAGATCGCTAATATTGCTAAGAGTCAGAAAATCGAAATGAAAAATCTCAGATGGTACGCCGCGTTTCATGATAAGAAAACCAATCCTCACGCGCATATAATCGTGTACTCCGCCAACGAGCGCGAGGGATTCCTCACCAACCGCGGAATAGAAAAAATACGAAGCGGCTTTGCAAACGATATCTATCAGGACGAGCTGCACCATTTATATCAGCGCCAGACCAACCTGCGAAATCTTCTGAAAAAAGAGTCGTCAGAGTTTATGCGTAGGCTTGTAAATGATATTGCAGGAAACGCCTTTGAGGATACGGAGCTGATAAAGCTTGTTGGTAAACTTAACGATCAGCTTAAATCTGTAACGGGCAAAAAAGTATACGGATATTTAAAGCCGGAGGTCAAGCAGACGGTCAACGCAATTTTTGAAGCGCTTGCGGAAAATGATTCTATTCAGAAAATGTATAAGCTGTGGCGTGAAATGGAACAGCAGAAGCACGACGTTTATTCCTCTGCAAAGCTTCAGTTTCCGACATTAGTTGATAATAAGGAATTTAAATCCGTCAAAAACATGATCGTTCAGACTGTGCTGGATATGAATAGTCCTGTTATTGATATTGAGATTGAAGAACCGGAACTGACAGAAAAAACTGATAACGATGATATAACAGATATTCCTCCAATGTTTGATAATGACAATATGGCTGACGGAGATTTTACTTGGAATGATAAAAATGCAGTGACATCTGATACTTACAAAACTCCGAAAAGCAGATACTATTTAAAATGGAGCAATGAATACAAGGAAGCCTGCAGGATCATCTATGACAAAAGCTCGAAGCCTGAAGATTTTAAAAAGGCTGAACAGATTTTAATTTCTGAATCTGAAAAAGGTAATCTGCTTGCCATTCACGATTTAGGAAAGCTGTATTCCACAGATAAGCTCGGAGAAAAGAATGATGAAAAATCATTTTCATTTTACAGGGAAGCGCTTCATGCTTTTACGGTAATAGAACCGAACGCTGATTCCGTGTTCCCCTATGAGCCGAGATACGAAGGTCAGAATATGAAGTCTGCGGATATGCGCTCTTACGTTTGGTACAGAATAGGCAAAATGCACTGCTACGGTCTGGGAACGGAACAGAACTATGAAAAAGCGTTTGAATGGTTTTTAAAATCGGCTCAGGAAGGAAACAAGTTTTCGCAATACAGTCTTGCTAACCTTTATTACTACGGCAACGGCGCGGAAAAGAATCTTAAGGAAGCCTTCGGCTGGTATATGAGATCGGCGAAACAGGGACAGCCTTATGCTTCATATGCTGTGGCTCAGATGTATAGCAAAGGCGAATATGTTGAACATGATGAAAAAACTGCTCAGGAATATTACAATCAGGCTCTTTCGGGATTTTTAAAGCTTGAAGCTGACGGTCAGGCGGACGATAACCTCTTTTACAAAATAGGGGCGATGTACAAAAACGGTCTTGGCACAGAGGCTGACATGAATAAGGCTATAGGTTATTTTAAACGTTCCGCAGAGCTGAACAACAAAAACGGGTTATATGAATACGGCAAGGCTCTGCTGCTCGGAGATAAAGATATACCAAAAGCTATGGATTGTCTTGAAAAAGCGATAAGGCTCGGAAATCTGAATGCCAAGCGTTTTCTTGCGCTTGAATATATCAGCGGAGAACATATTGAACAGGACATTGACAAGGGTATTGAAATGCTGACCGAATGCGCGGATTTCAGCGATCCCCTCTCCTGCTTTTTACTCGGCAATTTGTGAACAGGGATTTGAGCAGGGCTGAGAAATATCTGCTCATGGCAGATAAGGACAGCGGATACGCTTGCTATTATCTCGGAAAGCTTTATCAGGAAGAAGAAAAATATGACATTGACAAAGCTGTTGAATGGCTTGAAAAGGCGGTAAATTATGATGAAATTAAGGCGTATGCTTCGTATTCGTTAGCTAAAATACTTTTGGAAGATAACAAATATCATGACACACAAAAGGCAATAAAACTACTTGAACTATCTGCCGAAGAAAACAACTGGGCTTCGTTTCTGCTGGGAAGGCTTTAGCTGACTATAGGCGTGCTTTTTACAGTACTTATTCTGACGGGCGCATATACTGAAATTGAAAACAGACTTGACTTGAAATATAATTCTCCTTGGATATTGGGGCCATTAGTTATAGCGGCAGTATTAGCGGCGGCATCGTTTATCTTTGGACTTATTATGTACCTTTATAAATATAAAAGAAACATATCAAAAGGAGAATTTTATAAGGCGCTGTCCGGCGTAATGGATGAAAAGGAAAATTGAAGATAATTTAAAAGCTATCTGTACGGAGGTTTTAAATAATAATCATTGATTTAATGGTGATTATAATTAACTGCATAAAAACATTCGGCTTTTTTTCAGCTGAAACATATTGAATATAAACAGAACGGAGTGTTTAAAATGAAAAAAAGAATTATGGCTGTATTTATGATAATTTTATTTACTGTAAATAGTTTTCCCCTTTCAATATTAACCGCTATAGCCGAGGAAATTAACTTAATCGAAGTATCTCTAGACGACGATTTTACAGAAAAAATAAAAGTTATAAATAAGCAGTACGACGGTACTGTAACAGCCGAAGTCGATTTTTCTGACGTAGAAATTAATAATAAGAATCCGGAAGACAAGGTTTACTTTGCCGCTTCAGCTGAATTTGCTAACAAGAACGCTTCTGAAGGTCCTATTAAAGTAACTATTAATAATATTCGGTTGGAAGGCGCGGATAAAAGTAAATATAAAATTATAAATAATATAAACAGCATTGAAAAATATGCATATATAACGCCTAAAATAATAACAGTTACGCCTGAAGCGAATTCTATATTCAACGGGCAAAATATACCCGAGATCGAATATAGTATTGATCAAACAAACATAATTGCAGAGGATTCTGTAAAATTTACTGTAAAAGTTGATTTACAGAACGGTTTAGCCGGAATCGGAAAATATAACTATACTTGTGATTCGGATAATAAGAATTATATAGCTTCAATTGCAGACAATATCAAATTCGAAATCAAGGAATATGATCCTGAAATTACGGCTATTCCTGATAATGAAAGCAATATATACTATACTAATAAAGCGGTTCTTCATTCACCGGAAGGTTTTTTAATAAGCAGCGACGGTATCAGTTTCAGTGATTCTATTAACGTGGACTTATATGCAACGCATAATAATGTTCCTAATGAAATTACATATTACCTAAAAAATATTGACGCATCTTCTCCGGCTATAAATGCTGTAAGCAAAGAAATGAAATACGAGTATTATTGTAGCTGCGATATACCTGAAATTATAAGATCGCAAATAAAGCCGTTAAGTTCAGAGGACAATTTAAATCCGTTTTCATTTGGATGGGTAAGCAGCGGCAGTGTGGCTGTAGAAATTACGGCAAAGGGTACGGAAATTGATCAGAGAACATCTATATCTCTGAATAATAATGGATTTGAAGAAGAAAAAGAAGCGGAAGGCACGCTTGGCGAAGACGGAATATGGTATTATTCTGCTGAATTCATAATAAATTTGACCGATAAAGAAGCCGATGATTGCTATTTAACCGCACATTCACTTAATGAATCCGGTTTGGAAAATGAGAAACAGCTTATACTGACAGATGAGTACAGTAATACTGCTCAATATAATCAAAATCGTATTATTTTTGATAAGATAAAACCGTCAGTTGATGAAAACATGAGTATTTACTATAACAATAACGAACGTTATGTAGAAGTTAAAGGAGAAATATATGACGCCGATTCCGGTATAAATAAAATTGAGTATCAATGGAACGATGACAAGGAAGATGGATATACTATTTACGAATTTGACATCAAAGGCAACGAAAATCCAGTAAGAAATGTTAATTTTAATATAAACACAGCTTATGGCAATTTTAATGATGACTATGTTGATTTATATAGCCTGTATTTAAAAATTACCGATAACGCCGGAAATATATCAATCGTTACTATAAAAAACAGTGAGAATGGACGCGATACAGAGCCTCCCATTATAAACGACATTTATTTCCGTAAAAGCGTAGGAAGTCAGGACGATACGGATTTATCTGAATTTATGAATATAACCGAAAACGGAAATTTTGCTAAAGAAGAAATTGAACTTGTTGTTGACGCTGAGGACGTATCTGAAACAAAGTATAAATCCGGAATTGAATCTGTTAAGTTATACGACGGTTATAGCTGTAAAAATTATGAGCAGTATGAAATGAATGGTCAATACATATTTGAACTTCCTTTGAATACAAAGATAGAAAATATGGTTATAAAGCTTACAGACAAAAACGGTATGGAATCTTGTATAAATGTAAACGATAAAATGGGGTTAGATTCCAATCTGCTTATCATTGAAAACGACGCGCCTAATGTAGACTTTATCGTTAAGAACACATTGAATAATGAAGTGAAGGTTTCAGATTCTAACGATTTGCAATTAAATTCCGATGGGAACATTTGGTATAATGAAAATGACAGCGAAATATCATGCGAAAAATACAACGGTAATTTTATTATTTCTGTAAATGATTTTTACAGCGGAATTTGCAAGGTTGTAATTTCGGAGTCTGGTAAGAATCTAGTTGATAATATATTTGATAATTTAGAAGAAATAAAAACCGAATACAATTTTTCAGTAAAATCGTCAGAGCTGGATAATGGAGAACATCACTATATAATTGAAGTTACGGATAATGCGGGTAATGAAAAAATTTATGAACAATTTATATACGTTGATAAAGAAAAACCTAATGGAAATATTTCAATTGAAGGTCCTGATGGTAAAGAAATTAATGGAGAGCTTTGGTTTGATAAAAATGATATAATTACAGTTCGTGTAAACGCTGATCAAGATCTTTCCGGTCTTGATGAAGTTATAATTTACATAAATAATAAGGAATTCATCTTTAAAGGCGATCAGATTATAAAAGACAAAAACGGTTATTATGTTAAAGTAAACACAAATGATCTGATTTATAACGACGAACATAAATATCAGATATCGGGTTCATTAATTGACGTTGCTCAAAATACGTTTAATTTAAAGCCTCTTACCGTTTACATCGACTGTTACCAACCATCGATTGACAGATTTACAGTTGAGAAAAAAAACAATGTAATTGAAAAAGTATTAAACGTTCTTCCTTTTGGCGTATTTTCAAACGATACTCTAATTTTTAAGGCTTATGTTTCCGATCCGGAGTTTGACAGCGGAATAGATTTTGTAACTGTTGAGTACGACGGTTTGAATAAGCCGATAATTATGCACAACGAGGGCAACGGTATTTATTCTATTGAAATTCCGGCTGGAACAGAAGTTTTTCAGAGCGATATTATAGTTACCGCTTATGATAGATATGGAAAAACAAGTCCTAATTGTCCTAACCTTGAAAATACAGAACAGGGAAAAGGCGTTTCAAATAACGTTTTCGCAATGATAGAAACAAACAAACCTTATGTAAATATAAGTAAACCTAAAGGCGACGGTATTAAAAGAACAGACGGTCAGGTATGGTACAATACTAATAAAACAATTGCTGCATATGTCCAGGATGAGGATTCGGGTATACGCAACGTAAATATAAATGTTAACGGAATTGATATAACAGAAGATAAAAACAATTTTATTATTCCTAAAATATCCGATACTATGTCGGCTGGAAATAGAGATAATTCTAAATATGTTTATACCTTTGATACAGACTATTTAACCTCTATAGCCGGAGAATCTGAAGATGGTAAATACACTATATATATTGAAGTTACAGATAATGCAGGAAACGTAAATTCACAGGCTCATACCTATTATATCGATAAAAGCAACCCTGTTATCGAGAAGTTTGAATTTGTTCCTCATGCGTCGGACAGCATTAGTCAAACCAACGAATATATAGAATATCTGGAATATGGTTTTTATTTTAAAAAAGATTTTATAGCAAATATATATATTTCAGATGTTTTGCCTTCTTCCGGACTTAATAAAATTGAATATCGCTTAGTATCGTATGAGAATGGAAAAATAAAAAATGAAGATATCGGATATAAGATAATTTCGGACGGCGTGGCAGCTTTGGAAATTCCGGCTGGATTTAAAGGGCAGATATTCGTCAGGGCTTATGATAAAGTCGGAAATTATTCTGACGAGGAAACGCCTAAGGCTTTTGTTTCAGATAACGTCCCGCCGGAAATAAATATAGTAGGTATGGACAAAACCAGCCGTCGAGATGCGATGAGTCATATGCTCTATACGTCTGATGTTACTTTTACAGTTACCGTATCAGACGAAAAGTCAGGTATAAAGGAAATCGGATACTCGCAAAGTTCTGAAAAAAATAGTTTTGACAGAGTATCAGTTATTATAGGCGATAATAGATATTCTGTTGGCGATGATATAGGAGAAGGCTGGATAGTTTCAAAGGTAGATGAAAATCTTGTTACCGAGGTTACTAAGACATTCACATTCAGCAGTGATGATAATGATATAATACTGTCATTTGATTCAATTGATAATTCGGGTAATGTAAATGCGGGCGTTCAATGTGATATGTTTACTATAGATAAAACGGCTCCTATTATAAATGCCGAAATCAGCAGCGGAATTAATAATACAAATTATTATAATTCTGAAAAAAAGGCTTTTATCACTATAACTGTTATAGAAAGAAATTTTGACGAAAATCTAATAAAGACAGTTATAGAAAATACATATAACGGCAGAATACCCAATCTTTATTTTGAAAGTTTGTCTTTGACAGAGCATAAGGCGGTTATAGCGTTTTCAGAGGGCGACTATACGTTTGATATCAGAGGAACTGATTTGGGCGGTAATTCGGCAGAAATAAATATGGATTATGAGAAAATCAGGAGATTTTTTGTTGATGAAACGCCCCCGGCTATTGAAGAAAATTTCAGCGAGTTTATAAATGAAGATACCGGAAATTATTTGAATACGAAAAGAACCGCTGTAATAAAGATTATAGAACATAATTTTGATCCTAATTTAATGGGGCTTAAAATTACAAGAAAAGAGGCCGGCAGCATACACAATGAAAACGGTTTTGAAGATGTTACTTATTCGATGGTTAGTATGGCGGATTGGATCAGCGAAGATGATAAACATACTTTATCAATTACGTTTGATGTCGATGCAGTATATATGATTGAAATATTCCCTTCAGACCCTTCAGGAAATCGTTCAGAATTCAGAATATCGGAGATATTTGAAATTGACACGACCATACCAGTTGTCGCTTTTAAAAACGGAAACAGTGTTACAAAAGATAATGATATCGAATTTTTGGATGTATATACCTACGAAAGAAAGGATGAATCGACTCCGACAGTTGAGTTTACAGATTTGAATTTCGATCATATAAAATATATTATTACGGAATATACTCCGGAATATATAAACGGAAAAGAATTAGCAGATGTAAGGCCAGTTAACGTTTATATGGATGAAGATAAGAATAAGTCAGGAACTATCGGCAAAAGCTTATTCACACTACCTGATTTTAATAAGGACGGAGTTTATTCGGTAGAATTAACGGCTGTAGATAAGGCAGGAAACGAAAGCGTATTAAATTCAAATACATATATGAGAATTGTAAATAATGATGTTCTGGCTTACATTCCAAACAGTAATTTAACTGCAAAAACAGGATGGTATTCATTCCAATATGAAAACGGTGATCCTATTAGTATGAAACCTGATAATTTCAGCGATATAGAAATTATTGTTATTGCTAAAAGCAATTCAAATACGGATATTGTTTTGAGAGATTATAATGGCGAAGAAAAAAATACCAATCTGCAGGCTGAAACGGAAGATCAGTTATATGGTATAAGCGTAAACAGGTATACGTTAAAATCAGATTATTTCAAAGATAATTTTCAGAACGACACAGATATAGAACTGTATTTATCAGTAAAAAATGAAGGCCGAAGAATAGATTTAGGCAAAATGCATATTGATAATATCGCGCCTTCCTGTGAATTACCGGATGAATTTGAATCATGGCATTGGTATTTTGGTGAAGATCAGCGTACAATTTCCGTATTGAATATAAATGAACTGCTTGACGAAACAAAATGCAAGGTATATGATAATGGCATGGAAATTGACTTTAATTATTCAAGTCAAGATAAAAGTCTTACGTTTACACTTGAAAAGGGTTGGCACAATGTAGGAATTAAGCTGGAGGACGTCGCAGGAAATATAAATAATATTCAGGAAATAAGCAATGTTTATGTTGGATACTTTTGGCTGTGGATTATTGGCTTGTCATCATGTGTAATAATTGGAGCATCTGTTTTTATTTTTTACTTGGTAAGAAAAAAACGCAATAACTAGTTAAACTAATGAAAGTGATTACTTTAAAAGCTGTAAATTGAAAATATAAATACCTAACATGGCATTTTCCTTTATTTTTTTGACACACCCCCCTTGTCACCATGAAACGGGAAAGCTAATAAGAAAAAGGAATATATATAAATACAAAGAGAAGTGTATAGTAATTTAAAACGGAACGTGTAAAAGCGTTCCGCTTTTTTTGTCTGTGAATTTATTAATTGTTTTACTCTGCTTAATAACAATAAATAAGAGTTAATATCCAGACTGCGCGGAAACGTATTTCTAAAAGGCTATATTAATGTCAGATGAATTGTTTATACCATTTAAGCACATATTTCGGCATTAATATAAAAATATAGACAGCTTAGTGGTATAATTAAATATTAGCAAAAGCAACCAATAAAACCAAAGAGTAAACAAGCTTTTAAGGCGTGTTTAGCTCAAACTCTGTTGTGCTTTAAAGGCAGAACGGAGTTTTTTTATGCTCATTTTTAAGTGGCAGTGCTTTGTCGCCAGATATCCTTATACTTTCGTTTTTAAAATAGGGGTCTTAAAACGCCCCTCCCATTCCCTTATAAGTAGAGGTGGAAAAAAGCCTCCTGGATGATAATGAACTTCTATTTAGCAAAATATGCCAGCGGCATATTTCGGGCCCCCTTGACCGGAGAATCAGGCAATGAGGGCGGCTCTATGAGAACCACAGAGGGATGAGATTTCCATGAGATCGATAAGCTGTCGATCGTTTCCGGTATTGGATAAATTTCGCGATAAATCGTCTGATGCAACGAATCAGACGAAGGCAAAACGATAAAAGCTTGTCCGCGCCGTAATCATGTTTATTCCATAAAGGAAAGCGGAAATAAAGGACGGCGCGGATATAGCTTAAACGCGGGAAATTCCCGCGCTTAAGCTATATAAACGACAGAAAGAGCTGATTAAATGAGTAATGTTTCTAAGAAGACGCAGAGAGGAATACGGCTGGCAGCCTATGGCCGGCGACGGATCAGGTATTTCGCTGAACGTTCCCTGCGTCAGATTACCGGATAATCATAAATGCAAGGGCTGCGTATAGTACAGCAGGGATACCGACGTTCTGTACTGTCCGTTTGCCAGATGCATAAGGAAAGGAAGCGCTAAAAATGCTGATTAAGCGGGGAGATATATTTTATGCGGATCTGAGTCCTATAATAGGTTCAGAGCAGGACGGAATACGTCCCGTTCTGGTTATACAGAACGATACAGGAAATAAATACAGTCCTACCGTTATAACGGTACCCATATCCTCCAAAAAGAAAAACAGCCTTCCGGTCCATGTTCCTCTTTCGGGAACGGAAGTACTGCCGAAGGAATCAATGATCCTGACGGAGCAGATAAGGACGTTAGACCGCAGACGGCTGAAAAAATACTTGGGTTCTCTGGATAATGAGATAATGGATAAGGTCAATGAAGCGCTGAAAATAAGTATGGGGGTTGAAGATAATGAATAAATACGGTCAGGCGGAGTACGCCGCGGAAATTTTAAAACAGATAACGGAAAAAATGCTCTCGGCAGGTATTATTACAGACGAGCAGAAAAAACGTCTCGATAAGCTTAACACAGAAGATTGCTATAGTCGTTACTGCACAGTATTGGCGGCTTGAATTTGTCAGGTTTGATGATACCATTCAATAAAAAAATGTGGTATTCTTGTTGGTAAAAAGAATAAAGGAGTGAGGAAAATGCCTGCGGTTACAGTGATACAGCCGACGATAACAGAAGAAAAAACAGCAAAAATACGCTGCGCCGCCTATTGCAGAGTAAGTTCTGACAGCGAGGATCAGCTTAATTCCTTTATGGCGCAGACAAGGTACTACAGTCAGCTTTTTGAGGATTCAGAAGCGGAAGAGCTTATCGACATATATGCGGAAGTAACCCCCTACCAAAGGAACGAGAAGAAACAATAAAAAAACAAGGTAACAAAAACCAACAGGCAAATATGATTTTCAAAACTAATCCTTAAATTTGCTAATTGCAGAAGAATGAAATAAAAAAATACTGTCAAGGGCACGAAGTGTGCATTTACCCTTGACAGTATTTTTTTATGAATTACAATAAGAAAGCAAATTTAAGGATATATTGTCATATCTCCAACAGAAGT
>OHJT01001640.1_pt1 | contig 11096 bp, 7 predicted proteins | sample 1568651 | NCBI WGS metagenome assembly OHJT01 (sample SAMEA3879608, study PRJEB24766) | human gut metagenome | biome: human-associated habitat; feature: feces | place: USA | collected 1985/1987 | reverse complement strand
GACGGTACAGGATTGGGAAGCGGAGAAAAGAGAATTACCGGATTATGTATTGCGATTGTTAAAGTACCGCGCTGAAAGTGAAAAAATAGTACATAAGGAATAGATGGATTTTATTATTTAAAGCAATAATTGATAGAGCAAAAGAAGCGTGCAAAGCAAGTGGAAATGAGGTTGAGGACCATTTTGCCGACGTTGGCAAAATGATAGATTTGCCAACGCCAGAGAAAAGCATTAAGCAGATTATTATAAAAAATCTAACAAATTAACAAGTTTAAAATTCAAATAGATATAGAATGCATCTGAGAAAAATTATATAATAAGGAATCATAGGAAGTGTGAAAAATCATGGCATTTGTAAGGCTATGAAACAGGTTGATTTGATTTTATAATTTGACAGGAGGATGCAGAAATGGGGATTGTATGCAAAAATCATGTGTTTACTCTTCAGACAAAGAGTTCCACATATCAGATGAAGGAAGAAGGGGGATTTTTATTTCATAATTATTATGGGCCTGTGATTGGAGATGTGGACATGTCCTATCTGGTATGCCCTATGGACAGAGGTTTTTCCGGACAGCCTCAGGAAATTGTGGACCGGCGTTTTTCACTGGATACCAGACTTTTAGAGTATTCTGCTTATGGAACAGGTGATTACAGGGATTATTGCCTTCATGCAGTTTATGAAGATGGCAGCCATGTAACAGATTTACGATTTGTATCTTATGAAGTGAAAGAGGGAAAATATGCCCTGGAAGGCCTGCCCGCTATGTATCAGGGAGAAGAAAAAGCGGAAACACTGGAAATCACCTTAAGAGATGAATACAAGAATCTGGAAGTGGTTTTGTATTATAGTGTATTTGAAGATTTGGACGTGATTACAAGAGCATGTAAGATTGTAAATCAAAGTAAGGAGCAGGTGCGGCTTTTGAGAGCATATTCCATGGGACTTGATTTTGATAACAAGGATATGGATATGCTACATTTTTATGGACGTCATGCCATGGAGAGAAAGATGGAGCGTTCTCCTTTGCAGCATGGATTCCAGGGAGTGGAAAGCAGAAGAGGATATTCCAGTCATCAGCAGAATCCCTTTGTGATTTTATGTAAACAGGATGCCAATGAGGAGTATGGCTGGTGCTATGGCGCATCCTTTGCATACAGCGGCAATTTTTCTATTCAGGCAGAAGTATCTCAAATGGATCTTACACGTCTTACGGTAGGAATCCAGGATACACAGTTTGAGTTTCATTTAGAGCCGGGAGAATCCTTTACTGCGCCGGAAGTCATTCTTTCCTTTTCAGAAAATGGACTGGGTCAGCTTTCCAGAAATTACCATAAGGCGATCCGTCACAATTTGTGCAGAGGAAAGTATAAAACAGAAAGAAGACCAGTGCTAATTAACAACTGGGAGGCAACCTATTTTGACTTCACACCGGAAAAGCTGGTGGCTATTGCAAAAGATGCCAAAGAGCTGGGAATTGAAATGCTGGTTATGGATGATGGCTGGTTTGGAAAGCGTGACAGTGATTACAGCGGGCTGGGAGACTGGTTTGTAAATGAGAAGAAATTAAAGGGCGGATTAAAGAATCTGGTAGAGGAAGTGAACAAAGCCGGAATGAAATTTGGTATCTGGTTTGAGCCGGAGATGATTTCAGAGGACAGTGATTTGTACAGGGCGCATCCGGATTGGGCGCTTACTGTTCCGGGACGTTCTTTTACACGGGCCAGACATCAGTTGGTTCTGGACTTTTCCAGGGAAGATGTGAGAACTTATATTTTTGATAGAATGTGTGAAATTCTGGAAAGCGCCAATATTGAATATGTAAAATGGGATGCAAACAGGCATTTAACAGATGTCTGGTCTGCGAAATTGCCTGCGGACAGACAGGGTGAGGTGTTCCACAGGTATATTCTGGGCTTGTACGATTTCCTGGAAAAGCTTACTCAGCGATTTCCGAATCTGCTAATTGAAGGATGCAGCGGAGGCGGCGGAAGATTTGATGCAGGCATGATGTATTATCATCCGCAGATTTGGTGCAGTGATGATACCGATGCCATAGAACGTTTGGATATCCAGTATGGTACATCCTTTGGTTATCCTATTTCTACTGTTGGTTCTCATGTGTCTGTGTGCCCGAACCACCAGACTGGCAGAAGTGTATCCATGAAGACCAGGGGAATTGTAGCTATGGCAGGCACTTTTGGCTATGAATTAGACATTACCAGACTGTCTCAGGAAGAAAAAGACATGGTAAAAATCCAGGTTGAGGAGTTTAAGAAGTACTATTCTCTGATTCAGCAGGGGGATTATTACCGTCTTACTGATGACGGACGGAAATCTCCTTATGTTGCCTGGGAATTTGCAGCTGAGGATGGAACAGAGGCTCTTCTGAATGTGGTGACCCTGAGAGTCCGGGCATATGCTATGCCGTATACAGTTCGTATAAATGGCTTAAAACCAGAGGCAGTTTATGAGGTAGAAGGAACAGGAGAGAAGTATTCGGGCGCGGCTTTGATAAACGGTGGATATCTTCTTCCTGTGATATGGGATGATTATCAGAGCGTGCAGGTACACTTTGTAGAGTGTTGTGAATAAAGGAGGCAAAAGCGGATGGAATTTAAGCTTTTAGAACGGGAATTTTGGTACGGTGGCGCAGTTTATGAGGGATACAGACAGCCCATTGGAGAAGAGGACTGCATAGAATGGGATTTCAGGGAAAATCCTACGGACAATCAGTTAATGCCTTTGTTTCTGTCCAGCAAGGGAAGATATCTGTGGAGCGAAGAAGGCTTTAAAATCTGCTTTGATAAAGGAAGGATTCAGGTAGAAGGAGAAGCAGAGATTTTGCTGAAAGAAGGATTTGAAAACCTGCGTGGGGCTTATCTTGCTGCCATGAAGGCGCATTTTCCTTTCCATGATATTAAACTTTCAAACCGTTTTTTTGAAGTGCCTGTGTACAATACCTGGATTGAACTGACCTTTTATCAGAAGCAGGATAAGGTGCTGGAATATGCCAGGGGAATTCTGGACCATGGTTTGGAACCAGGTGTGTTAATGATTGATGACGGATGGTCTCCTTATTATGGAAAATGGGAGTTTCGAAAAGATTATTTCCCAAATCCAAAGGAAATGTTGAAACAGCTTCATGACATGGGATTTCAGGTGATGTTGTGGATTTGTCCCTTTGTTACGCCTGATACTGTGGAATACCGGGAGACCAGAGATAAGGGACTGCTTATAGAGACCCCGGAAGGTAAAACAAGAATTATCGAGTGGTGGAATGGATTTTCTGCCGGTCTGGATCTGACCAATCCGGAAGCAATAGGATGGCTGAAAGAACAGATGGATGAATTACAGGAGCTTGGAGTGGATGGGTTTAAATTTGATGCCGGTGACCCAAGGTATTACACACCAGGAGATAAGATGTGCCAGGATGTGAATACCAATGAAATGTCCAGATTATGGGCAGCTTTTGGTGAGCAGTATGCATTTAATGAATTGCGTACCTGTTTTAAGACCGGCGGATACTCTCTGATGCAGAGGCTTTGCGACAAGCACCATTCCTGGAAAGAGAACGGAGTAGGCGGTCTGATTCCGGGAACTCTGATTCAGGGGCTTACAGGACATCCGTTTGGCAGCCCGGATATGATTGGCGGGGGCGAGTACCTGAGCTTCTGGGAAGATTATGAGAAAAAGTTTGAGCCGGAATTGTTTGTGCGGTATTGTGAAGTGGCTGCATTAACGCCGGTTATGCAGTTTTCTGCAGCGCCATGGCGGCTTTTGGGAGAGGAAGATTATCAGAAGGTATTAAAAGCCATGGAAGTGCGGAAAAAATATTTGCCACAGATTCTGGAAGCAGTGGAATGTGCCAAAAAGACAGGAGAGCCTGTTGTGCGTCATATGGAATATGTATTCCCCGGTCAGGGCATGGAAAGACTGATGGATCAGTTTATGATTGGAGATACACTGCTGGCAGCGCCTGTTGATAAAAAAGGCATAATGCAGCGCAAGGTGCGGCTTCCACAGGGAAAATGGCGTCTGGGTGAGTGTGTTCTGGAAAGCAAAGGAGAAGATTTCGTTCTGGAACAGAAGGATGGACCATTGGTGCTGGAAAGATGTGAATAGAATAAAAAGAAGAAAAATCACTGTATCCCTCAAAGTGGGAGCAGTGATTTTTTATGCGAAAAACGGTTTAATTTTCGTCTTCTTTTGCCTCTAAAAACGGTTTGAACATCCGGTACAGCAAAAGAGAATCGACATAAGCAGTAAGCGCAAAACCGAAAAAGAACCAGCAGCAGGCATACAGGGGCATAAGTTCTAAGTCCTGGTAAGTCATGTACATAGGAAGAATGGTAATTACTGCAATAAGCAAGGTAGAAGGAAAATGTAAAAATGCAAACACATAGGCATTTTTAATGAGGTTTATGGTTGTGTTGGCAAATGCGGCAATTACAGGAAAAATATACAGAGCCAGAACTACTACAAGCCCTGTGATTCCAAGGGAAAGATAAAACAGAGGTTTGCTTGCCGCAGAGGTCGTGCTTTCCAGGAACCGGATGTTGGTGAATAGCAGGAAACCAACTGCCAGAAGTCCAAGCCAGACCAGGAGAGATTGCCGGAAGTTTTCTTTAAAAGCGCGGAAAAAGGTTTTGGTAGTACCGTTATTGTTGCCTTTTACTGTGCGCAGCATACAGTGATAAAGAGCTGTCAGCGAAGGGCCAATGGTAATAATGGGGATGCAGCAAAGGATAAAGAGCAGATTTGCGATTACAATGTCACCGATCTTATTTAAGAAAATATGAATAATATTATCTTCGTTTAGTAAATTCATAATGTGTCCTTTCTGGCATAAGCCATAAATTTCTACAGGGTATTTTAGCATTAATTTGTGTGGAATGCAAAGCAAATGATGAAATTACTATTTTTAATAGGAGGTATATGCAAAAATGATAACAACAATATGTAATAATGGCGTAAAAACAAGTGAAAAAGTGAGGGGGAAACATAGCAAAAATAAGTTATAAGCAACAAAAGTACAATGATTATAGCAGAAGAAAAGACAATTTAATACAAAAAAGTACAATAGTAGACAAAGAAAGTTGGATAGTATTTATCAAATCATACAAATAAACAACATTTTTACATATATGAAACACATATGGCTATTTAACATAATAACATATGCAACTATAATAAATGTACTGGCTGATACAGAGTAGATATCGGCAATATGACGAAAAATGTTAAAGGGAGGAAAAAATCATGAAATTTAAAAAAGTAATGGCGTTAGCACTTGCAAGTGCAATGGTATTTTCAATGACAGCTTGTGGCGGTTCTTCTGATGACGGAAAAAAAGAAGAAGGAACAGAGGCAAATAAGGAATCTGATAAGGGTTCTGATTCCAAAGATGTAGAATTATCTGTTTCTATTTGGGATGCAAACCAGGAACCTGGTATTAAAGAAATCCTGGCAGACTTTACAGAAGAAACAGGAATCAAAACAAAGCTCAGTGTGGTAAAATGGGAAGAATACTGGACTATGCTGGAAGCAGGCGCACAGGGTGGTTCTCTTCCTGACGTATTCTGGATGCATTCTAATGAAAGCGAAAGATACATGTCCAATGATATGCTTCTTGACCTGACAGATAAGATTGCAGAAAGCGATAAGATTGATCCGGAAAACTATCCGGAAGATATCTGGGGCTTATATACATATGATGACAAATATTTTGCAGTACCAAAAGACGTGGATACCATTGCTCTTTGGTACAACAAGGCTATGTTTGATGAAGCCGGACTGGCGTATCCTACAGCAGACTGGACCTGGGATGATGTGACAGAAGCAGCTAAGAAACTGACAAAAGAAGATGGAAGCCAGTATGGTCTTGCGTTAAGAAATGATAATAACCAGGCAGGATATTATAATCTGATTTATGATAATGGCGGATATATTATCAGTGATGATAAGACAAAGTCCGGTTGGGATGATCCAAAAACCATTGAAGCTATGGAAATGCTGGAAGGCTGGATTAAAGCTGGTGTAATGCCTCCACTTGAGGTAATGGCTGAAAATGGCGAAGATGTACTCTTCCAGTCTGGTAAAGTAGCTATGGTTCCACAGGGCTCCTGGATGGTTGCAGCTTACAGAGACAACGAGTACACAGCAGAAAACTGTGATTTGGTAGAACTTCCAAAAAGCGCTACAACAGGAAGAAGAGTATCCTTATATAATGGTCTTGGATGGGCAGCAGCAGCAAATGGCGAACATACCGAAGAAGCATGGAAATTAATCGAATATCTTGGCTCTGAAGAAGCACAGAAAAAACAGGCTGAACTTGGAGTTACAATGTCAGCTTACAATGGAACTTCTGATGCATGGGCAAAATCAGCAGATTTTAATCTTCAGGCTTATATCAACATGATGGAAGATATGGAAATCAGACCATACTCCAAAACAACTGTTACATGGGAAAATGAAGATAATGAAATCTTAAAAGGTGTTTATCTGGGTGAAAAATCTATGAAAGATGCTTGTAAAGAAATGGCTGAACAGATGAATGAAAAGCTGGCAGAAGAAGGAAAATAATTTTTAGTACAGGATATTTTGTAACAGATAGTTAAAGATAAGAAGGGCTGTCGCTGGGAAATATCAAAAAGCGGCAGCCCTTTATTAAAAAAAGGAGTGGATTGGCGTGGCAAAGAAAGGAAAACCTGCACGTACAGGCAGACAACGTAGCGAATGCCTATGGGGCTGGATGTTTATACTTCCGACCATGATAGGGTTGATTGTATTAAATATTATTCCCATTTTCCAGACTGTTTACCAGAGTTTTTTCAAAACCGGTGATTTTGGCAAGGGGAATATCTTTATTGGAGCAGAAAACTATATCAAAGTTTTTGGAGATTCTGAAGTATGGCAGGCATTGCTGAATACAGTAAAATATGCCATTGTGGAAGTTCCTTTCTCAATTATTATTGCGTTGGTGCTGGCTGTGCTTTTGAACCGGAAGATGAAAGGGCGTTCTGCATACAGAACCATTATTTTCCTTCCTATGGTAGCGGCGCCGGCTGCAGTTGCTATGGTCTGGAGATGGCTGTTTAACTCAGAGTTTGGTTTGATTAATAATGTATTTCATACAAATGTGAAATGGATTTCGGACCCTAAGATTGCGGTATTTTCCATTGCTATTATTGGTGTATGGTCTATTATTGGCTATAACATGGTATTGTTCCTCTCCGGTTTGCAGGAGATTCCTCATGATTATTATGAGGCTGCGCAGTTGGATGGAGCGACTGGAATTAAAAGCTTTTTCCATGTGACTCTGCCATTGTTATCTCCAACGATTTTCTTTGTACTGGTAACACGTATCATTGGTTCTCTTCAGGTGTTTGACCTGATTTATATGGTTATGGACAGAACCAACCCGGCATTGGAGAAAACACAGTCTCTGGTATATCTGTTCTATCAGTATACATTCGTAAACAAGAACATGGGTTATGGTGCAACGATTGTAGTTCTTCTTCTTGTTCTTACTATGATTATTACAGTGTTCCAGATGATTGGACAGAAGAAATGGGTATTTTACAATTAAGGGGGAAGCAGAATGAAGAGTATGGAAACAAAAAAGAAAATTGTTACGGTTGTGATACACGCCGTGTTGATTTTTGTATCAATTACAATGCTGGTTCCTTTTTTATGGATGATACTTACTGCATTTAAATCTGTTACAGAAGCAACATCTGTAAATCCCTTTGTAATCTTTCCAAAGGTATGGAGAACAGATTCTTTTAAAGCAGTTATGGAAAATATGAACTTCCTGTTATTGTATAAGAATACATTGCTGCTGATTTTCTTCCGTGTATTATGCGCAGTACTTACAGCGACTATGGCAGGTTATGCCTTTGGCCGTTTGCACTTTAGAGGAAAAAATTTCTGCTTTTCCCTGGTGCTGATTCAGATGATGGTTCCGGCGCAGATTTTCCTGATTCCACAGTATTTGATGGTAAGTAAAATGGGTATGCTGAATACTATTTTTGCTCTGGTATTTCCAGGTGTGGTAACTGCATTTGGTACTTTCCTGCTTCGTCAGGGTTATATGGGACTTCCCAATGATCTGGAAGAAGCGGCCAGACTGGATGGATGTAATATTGGACAGACCTTCCTGTATATTATGGCGCCTCTTACCAGATCCAGCATGGTAGCCCTTGGAATCTTTACTGCAGTGTTTGCGTTTAAAGACCTGATGTGGCCAATGATTGTAAATACAGATAAGGATATGCTGGTATTGTCTTCTGCTCTGGCAAAAATGCAGGGACAGTATGCATCTAAGTTCCCGGAACTTATGGCGGCATCTTTGATTGCATGTATTCCTATGATTATTATTTATGCGATTTTCCAGAAACAGTTTATCGAAGGAATTGCAACCAGCGGTGGAAAATTATAAGATTAAAAAATGAAGGACAGGCTGGTGCAGGGATTGCGCCAGCCTTATTGAAATTTTAGGAGGAAATTTATGGGAATTATCTTTCATGAACAGGAAAAAACCTTTCATCTTTATAATAAGGAAGTAAGTTATATCATTCGGGTTATGGAGAACGGACAGTTAGAAAACCTGTACTACGGAAAAGTCATTCGGGACAGGGAAAGTTTTATGCATTTGCATGAGGCAATTTCCCGTCCGCTGACTTCTGTGTGTGTGCCGGAACCTGGAGTATTATCCATGGAATACACGAAACAGGAATATCCGGTGTACGGAACAGGGGACTACAGGAGTCCTGCCCTTAGTATTTTACAGGAAAATGGAAGCCGGATTGTGAATTTTACTTATGTTTCCCATGAAATTTATCAGGGGAAAAAGTCTTTGTCACCTCTTCCGGCAGTATATACAAATAATGAGCATGAGGTGTGTACTCTGGAAATCTGTCTGCATGATGAAGTGATAAACACAGATTTGATTCTTTCCTACACAATGTTTGAGGAGTATCCGGTGATTACCAGGAATGCAAAGCTTGTGCACAAAGGAGAAGAAAGTATTGTTTTGGACAGAGCCTTGAGTATGAGTGTGGAATTTCAGGATATGGATTTTGAAATGGTGCATTTGTCCGGTGCGTGGGCAAGAGAACGCTATGTGAAGGAACGGAAATTAGAGATGGGTATCCAGGCAGTGCAGGGAATCCATGGTACTGCCGGAGGGGCAGAACATAATCCGTTTCTGGCTTTAAAGCGTCCTGATACAACAGAGAGTCAGGGAGAAGTTTATGGATTCAGTCTGGTATACAGCGGAAATTTTCTGGCGCAGACAGAGGTATCTACGTTTGACATGACAAGAGTGCTTATGGGGATTCATCCCGAAGGATTTCACTGGAAGCTGGAAACAGGAGAGAGTTTTCAGACGCCGGAAGTTGTTATGGTCTATAGTGACCGGGGGCTGAATAAAATGAGCCAGGTTTATCACCGCCTGTACAGGAAGAACTTAATGCGCGGTCAGTGGAAAGAACAGCCAAGACCGATTTTGTTAAATAACTGGGAAGCAACTTATTTTGATTTTACAGAGGAAAAGATTCTTTCTATTGCAAAAAAGGCAAAAGAAGCAGGTGTGGAGCTGTTTGTTCTGGATGACGGCTGGTTTGGCGCAAGAAATGATGATTACAGAGGTCTTGGTGACTGGTATGTAAATCTGGAAAAATTGCCGGATGGCATTGCCGGACTTTCCCGTAAGGTAGAAGAAATGGGGCTGAAATTTGGTCTGTGGGTAGAACTGGAGATGGTCAACAAAGACAGTGATCTTTACCGTGCACATCCGGACTGGATCATCAGTGCACCGGAACGTTTTGAGTCGCATGCAAGACATCAGTTTGTTCTGGATTTTTCGAAAAAAGAAGTGGTTGACTATATTTATGAGATGGTTGCAAAAGTGATCCGTGAATCCTCGATTTCCTATATTAAATGGGATATGAATCGTTGTATGTCAGAAGTCTATTCAAGCACTCATGATGTTTCATCACAAGGAAGAGTCATGCATGAATATATCCTAGGTGTTTATCATTTATACGATGTTCTAACAACTAAATACCCTGATATACTCTTTGAATCCTGTGCAAGTGGAGGAGCACGCTTTGATCCAGGAATGCTTTATTATGCCCCTCAATGTTGGACAAGTGATGATACAGATGCAATAGAAAGATTAAAGATTCAATATGGAACTTCTCTTGTTTACCCACTTTCTTCAATGGGATCACATGTTTCAGCAATTCCTAATCATCAAACATTTAGAAATACACCACTTGAAACACGTGCTAATGTAGCTTATTTTGGTACTTTTGGTTATGAATTAGATGTTAATCAATTAACCTTTGAAGAAAAAGAAATTATTAAAAAACAAATTAGTTTTATGAAACAATATCGTTCTTTATTTCAATTTGGAACATTTTATCGTTTAAAAAGTCCATTTACATCAAACGAAACAGCTTGGATGGTTGTCTCTCATGATAAAACACAAGCAATTGTTGGTTACTATCGACCTTTACAAGAAGTTAATGTAGGTTATCGTCGTTTACCTTTATTAGGTTTAGATGAAGATAAGATGTATCATGTTAATGGTTTAGATTTATATGGAGATGAATTGATGAATGTGGGACTTATTATAAGTGATAGTTCTTGTGGTGAGAATAAGGATGGTATTGGAGATTATTATTCTAAATTATATATTTTAAAGGAGAGAAAAGAAAATGAGTAATGAATGGTGGAAGAAAGAGATAGCTTATCAAATTTATCCTAAAAGTTTTAAGGACTCTAATGGAGATGGAATTGGTGATTTAAGAGGGATTATTGAAAAGCTTGATTATTTAAAGGATTTAGGAGTGACTTTGTTATGGTTATGTCCTATTTATAAATCACCTATGGATGATAATGGATATGATATTTCTGATTATCAGGATATCATGACTGATTTCGGAACAATGGAAGATTTTGACCGGATGATCACAGAGATGCATAAACGCGGTATCAAACTGGTGATGGATCTGGTAGTAAATCACAGCTCCGATGAGCACAGATGGTTTCTGGAAAGTAAAAAATCGAAAGATAATCCATACCG
>OHJT01001611.1_pt1 | contig 11311 bp, 8 predicted proteins | sample 1568651 | NCBI WGS metagenome assembly OHJT01 (sample SAMEA3879608, study PRJEB24766) | human gut metagenome | biome: human-associated habitat; feature: feces | place: USA | collected 1985/1987 | reverse complement strand
ACATATTCTGTACTTGCTGCGAATAGGTCATAATCATACTCTCCTTTTGACAAATTGATGTCACACGGCCGGGGCTTCTCTCCCCTGCCGCCTTGCATTGACCGGGCTGCGCTGCTCTCTTTTCAGCGCTCCTCCCGGTACTACCACGCACAATTTTATTATAGAGGACGACGGCGCAATTTGCAAGCTATTTCTGACAAATTTTTCGCAATCTTTTTGTTATTTTCGTTTTTCCTCGAAAGAGCGTTTCTCAGTTCGGCTTCTTCGGGCGCTCTGGCTGCACCGGCGTGACGGCCCAGATACAGGCAAAGCCTGCCGCCGCACCCGCGATGGCAAGGACGTGCCTCCCCGGCCCAAAGCCCCAGAAATTGGCGATAAACGGGAACAAAAGGCTTCCTACGCTCTGTCCCAGCGCCAAAAAGCCATAGTTCACTCCGGCGTGGGGCAGGCCGAACAGGTCGGTGGAGAGGGCTGGCAGCACTGCCGCCAGCGCCGAGTAGCAGAAGGTCAGCCCTGCGTACACCCCTATGACGGCCCATCCACGGGCTGACCAGAACACCACCGAAAGCCCCAGCGACGCGCCGAAGAGGATGAGGTCGGTCGGCCGCCGACCAATTTTGTCGCTGAGCAGGGGCATCAGCAGCCGCCCGGCCGCGCTGCCCACGCTGCCCAGCACCACGGCCCAGAGGGCGGCGCTCTCGTCCAGCCCCCGCTCCATGCCCAGCTTCAGGATGATGGGGCTGAACAGCAGCACCGCCGGGGTGGAAAAGCAGACCGCTCCGGCGCAGAGCCAGTACTGGTGTGTGCCAAGCATCTGCCGGGGCGAGAGGTCGAGGGACAGTGCGGCGCCCCCCTTTCCCTGCCCGCCGGGCCGGGGCTTCTCCGGCGGCGGGTCGGTGAGGAGAGCGCTCCCCGCAAGGCAGACCGGCAGGGTCAGCGCCCCCAGCGCCCAGAAGGCCCCTCGTATCCCCTGCACCGGCCCGAAGCCCCGCAGCGCCGTGCGGACGAAGACGGTGAGGAAGGCACCGCTCAGGCCCACCGCGCCCCCGATGACGCCGGTGGCAAGGCCCTTCCGCCCCCGATACCACTTCTGGGCGCAGGACTGGATGGACGGGTAGAGGAAGGCAGTGCCGAGGCCCGCCGGGATGCTGAACACCCCAAAAAAGAAGCTCCCCTTCCCGGCCGGGAGGGCCGCCGCTCCAAAGAATCCGCCGCAGAGCAGCCCCGTCCCCCAGAGGGCCGCAAAGCGAGGCCCTCGCTTGTCCTGCAAAAATCCCCCGATGACGCATCCGACGCCGAAGGCCGCGATGAGCACCCCGAATGCATAGCCCGCCCCCTGCTCACTGAGTCCGTATTCCTCCATGACCGGCTTCTGGAACACGCCCCACGCAGCGGGCAGGCCGGTCAGCACCTGTATCGCCGCCCCTGCCGCCAGGATGGCCCAAGGTCTTGTTTTCTGCATTCTTTGCATCACCTCAAAGAATAGTGTGTCCTTTTCGATTGACAAAAAGACAGTATTCTTTATAATTAGAAGGGTATTATATAGCAATTCAACTTTTTAATGCAACAGCAACAGCGTTGAATTGCATATCGCAAATATGCCGTTTGACTGTTGCACTAATTTCTTGACTTGCGATAAAAATCATCTCTCATGTTGCGCTGTCGTGTGTCCTGACCGCAGGGCACTCCCGTTTCTGGTTCAAGTAAGTCTGTGCGTCCCGCGCAGGCCTTGCCGACACGCCAGTGGCTCCCCCTTTGGGGGAGCTGTCGCGTCAGCGACTGAGAGGGCTATAAAGAGAGGACATACACTATGAAAACTCAGGCCTTAAAAGGGATGCGCGACCTTCTGCCCAATGAGCAGACCCTGCGCGACTACATTCAGGGCAAGATCCTCGAGACTTACCGCGCATCCGGCTTCGAGCGCATCTCCACCCCCATGCTGGAGGACATGGAGAACCTCGACAAGTCCGACGGCGGCGACAACCTGAACCTCATCTTCAAGGTGCTCAAGCGGGGCGACAAGCTCACCGCTGCCCTGAACTCCGGCGACCCGAAAGAGCTTTCGGATATGGGCCTGCGCTATGACCTGACCCTGCCCCTGAGCCGCTTCTACGCCGCCAACAAGGACAAGCTCCCCCACCCCTTCAAGGTCATCCAGACCGACCGCGTCTTCCGCGCTGAGCGCCCCCAGAAGGGCCGCCTGCGTGAGTTCGTCCAGTGCGACATCGACATTCTGGGCGACGAAAGCCCCAATGCCGAGGTCGAGCTGATTGACGTGACCACCCGCGCCCTGCTGGGCATCGGCTTCGACGGCTTCACCGTCAACATCAACGACCGCCGCATCCTCCGCGGGATGCTGGAGAGCATGGGCTTTGCCGCCGACACGCTGGACTCCGTCTGCATCACCTTCGACAAGATGGATAAGATCGGTGCCGACGGCGTCAAGGCCGAGCTGCTGGAAAAGCAGCTGCCCGAGAGCGCTGTCAACGCACTGGCCGACTTCATCGCCGCCGGTGAGGTGACGCTGGACGCCGTGGCCTCCCGCTGCGCCGACCCCGCCATCGCCGACGACCTGAAGTATGTCCTCGCCACCGCCAACGCCATGGCTGCGGGCCGCTATCAGGTGGCCTACTGCCCCAGCCTCGTGCGCGGTCAGGGCTACTACACCGGCATGGTCTTCGAGATCACCTGCCCGCAGTTCAGCGGCGCAGTCGCCGGCGGCGGACGCTACGACAACATGGTGGGCAAGTTCCTCGGCACGCAGGTGCCCGCCGTCGGCTTCTCCATCGGCTTCGAGCGGGTCTGCGGCATCCTGCTCGAGCAGGGCTACCAGATCCCCGGCGCAAAGCAGAAGATCGCCCTGCTCTACGGCAGGGACGCCGACTTCACCGCCGTCCTGAGCCGGGCCGCCACCCTCCGCGAGACGTACAACGTCACCGTCCTGCCGCAGGGCAAGAAGCTCGGCAAGCAGCTGGGCCAGCTGGAAGCAGCCGGCTTTGCGGGTGCCGCCTTTATGGACAAGGACGAAGTGAAGATTTTCTAATTATCCCGGATACAGCAAAAGCGGCAGGCCCGACGGTCTGCCGCTTTTTTGTTTTGCTCTTATGCGCCGAAGACGGCGGTATAGTCCGCCTTGAATTTCTCGATGCCCTGATCGGTGAGGGGGTGCTTGGTCATCTGCTCGATGACCTTGTAGGGCACGGTGGCGATGTCCGCACCGGCCAGCGCACACTCGGTGATATGGATGGGGTTGCGGACAGAGGCCGCAATGATCTGCGTATGGATGTCCGGGTAGTTGGCGAAGATCTCGCTGATGGTGCGGACAAGGTCGATGCCCGGCTGACTGATGTCGTCAAGACGGCCAAGGAAGGGGCTGACGTAGGCCGCGCCGGCCCGTGCGGCCAGCAGGGCCTGATTGGCCGAGAAGATGAGGGTGCAGTTGGTGGGGATGCCCTTGGCGCTCAGGGCCTTGATGGCCTTGAGGCCCTCCACGGTCATGGGGATCTTGACGACCATGTGCTTGGGGTCGAGGGCATAGATGGCCTCTCCCTCCTTCACCATCGTCTCCGCATCAGTGGTAGTGGCCTTCACCTCACCGGAGATGGGGCCGTCCACGATGGAGGCGATCTCCGCCAGCGTCTTGGCATAGTCCTTGTGCTCCTTTGCGATGAGGCTGGGGTTGGTGGTGACGCCCGAAATGACGCCCATATCATTGGCCTTGCGGATCTCGTCCACATTTGCGGTATCGATAAAGAATTTCATACAGATCCTCCCTTCGTTCTTCGTGAGAACATTTCCGCCCCTATTTTACTACACTTCCGGCAGAGAGAAAAGAGTCCCCTGCAAATTTCACGTCTTCTTTGCGTTGGGGTATACCCTCTCCATCCGGGCATTGTCGAAGTGCTCGTCGAGGAAGACGTCCAGCCGGTTTGCCGGGGCGAGACCGCTGGTGCGGGCGTCGTAGCGGGCCAGCGCCAGACCGGAAAGCCCCATGTTCACGGCCATGAACACCGTCAGCACCACCGTCATCCACGGCAGGATGTGCTTTTTGAGCTTTGCCATCAGCTTTGCGATGAGGGGGTAGCCGTACCGAATCCAGACCACCGCCGCGATGCCCCAGAAAAAGCAGTAGAGCAGGTTGACGCGGCCCCCCAGATTGAACTTGAAGCCGCTGTAATCCCAGAAGATGACGCCGAAGAGCAGCTCGCCCACGGCGCTGCAAAGATACTCATACGCGCCGCCCAGCACAAAGCCGAAGAGGAAGATGGAGCGGTCGCTCCGCTCCTCGCTGCCCCGCAGCAGGACAGCCGCCATGACCAGCGCCAGCCCCCACACCACACTGAAGGGGCCCCACACAAGGCTCGAGCGGCTCATCCAGACCCCCGCCGTCACCCGGCAGAAGAGCGTCTCCACCACATCGCCGAGGAACGCGCCGATGACGAAGAGCCAGACGAGGTCGCCGAAGCTCAGAGCTTTCTCGGCCTGCACCGTCGGCTCGGGCCGGACGGCAGTCGGATAGGCCTTCTGGATACGCTTTTCCACATGGGCGATGAGCCGCTGGCGCAGCTTGTCCGAGCGCTTTTCCAGCTCAAGGTTGAACTGTTCCAACTTCGGGTGGCTGGCGGCGTACTGGTTGACGGCCAGCGCCGTACCCAGCTGGTCGAGGACGGCGATCGTCATCATGACCCAGACGCCCACATGCAGCAGCCACCCCGGCAGGAGGGCGCAGAGGCGCAGCAGCAGGCCGTTGCCCCATAGGACGCTGGCCATGCCCAGCAGACCCCAGAGCACCGAATATTGCAGGCAGACATAGCCGTCCAGATTGAACTTCTTGTCCGAGTAGTCCCACCAGCGGCGGCGGTGCACCCGCTCCAGCAGCTTGGCCGTCACCCACTCCACTACCGTGGCATCCGCCGCACAACCGAGAAAGAGGGCCAGCGGGGCCGAACGCAGGTCGGCGAAGCCCACGGCCATCAGCACAGCCGCCGTGCCGTAGACGAAGCAGAACGGGCCGGACGCCACGCCACGGTTGACGAAGGCACGTCCCTTCACCGTCGCTGCCACCGTTTCGGCCACCCAGCCGAGGAATGAATAGACCAGATAAATGACGCAGAGGGTATAAAAATTCAGCTCCATTGCATGTTTCCTTTCCCATATGAATGGTTACAGGGATATTGTACGCAGTTTTTGCTTCCCGTGCAAGAGGAAGGCAGAATTTTCACGCAAAAAGGCCGCTGAAAGGCAACCTCTCCGTCTGCGCCTTTGGCGCAGCCACCTCCCCTATCGAGGGGAGGCCTTGGCAGGGCGGAAAGCCTCATCTCTTCGCCAGAGGCTCCCCTACAAGGGGAGCTGTCGAGCGACAGCGAGACTGAGAGGTTGTACTTAGCAGCGGCCTATATTTTATAAGGGTAAAGCGCTCAGGCACAGCTTACAGCTGGCTCTTGTACAGCTCCACGATCTCCTCCACGCTGGTGTCGCGGGGGTTGCCGGGACGGCAGGCGTCGGCATAAGCGGACTCGGCGAGGAACTGGATGTCCTCCTCCTTCAGGATGCCGTGGAGATTTGCAGGGATGCCCACGTCCGCAGACAGCTGCTTGACGGCGGCGATGGTGGCATCTGCTGCCTCGGCGTCGTTCATCTCGTCGATGCCCACAACGCCCATCGCCTTGCCGACGGCGCGGTAACGCTCACCGGCGACGGTCTTGTTGTACTCCAGACCGACGGGCAGCAGGATAGCGCAGGCCACGCCGTGGGGGGTGTCGTACAGAGCGGACAGACCGTGTGCCATGGAGTGGACGATGCCCAGACCCACGTTGGAGAAGCCCATACCGGCGATGTACTGGCCCAGCGCCATGCCCTCGCGGCCCTCGGGGGTGTTCTGGACAGCACCGCGCAGGTTCTCGCTGATGAGCTTGATGGCCTCGAGGTGGAACATATCGGAGATGACGCAGTGGCCCTTGGTGATGTAGCCCTCGATGGCGTGGGTCAGAGCGTCCATACCGGTGGCGGCGGTCAGGCCCTTGGGCATAGAGGACATCATATCGGGATCGACGACGGCGATCTCCGGAATATCGTTGGTATCGACGCAGACGAACTTGCGCTTCTTCTCCACGTCGGTGATGACGTAGTTGATGGTGACTTCAGCTGCGGTGCCGGCAGTGGTGGGCACTGCGATGGTGAAGACCGCGTGCTTCTTGGTGGGAGCAACGCCCTCCAGAGAGCGGACATCGGCGAACTCGGGGTTGTTGATGATGATGCCGATGGCCTTTGCGGTGTCCATCGAAGAACCGCCGCCGATGGTCACGATGCAGTCTGCCTCAGCGGCCTTGAAGGCGGCCACGCCGTCCTGCACATTGGCGATGGTGGGGTTGGGCTTGATCTCGCTGTAGACGGCGTAGGCGAAGTTTGCAGCATCCAGCAGGTCCGTGACCTTCTTGGTGACGCCGAACTTGATGAGGTCGGGGTCGGAGCAGACGAAAGCCTTCTTGTAGCCGCGGGCCGTCAGCTCGGGCACGATGTTCTCGATGGCGCCGTGGCCATGGTAGGAAATGGTGTTCAGAACGATACGATCAGCCATTGGTAATAAACCTCCCAATTTTGCGTCCCGCCGGGCGGCGGGCACGACTCTCTTTGCTTCTACTTTACCACTTTGTTAAAACATTTTCAATGTCATTTCTTATGATTTTCATGAAATTTTTATACTCTTTTGAATTTTTGCAGAAAAAGTGAACAAAGTTCCACGCTTGCAGACCGCAAAAAAAGCGCCCTCCGGTGTGATTCCGGAGGGCGCCTTATTCCATAATGTGATTATTTCTTAAGTTGCAGTGTACCCAACCACTATGCACATAAGCTGTTCTTCACCATTTTTTGCAACAATATATCCGAAGGTTGCCCCGTCGTAATCAATGGAGACGCCTTTATCAGCCAATTCACTCTTCAATTCAGACATCTGATCCCTAATCTCACCCACCTGATATGTTGTGTTTGTCTTGTCGGTCAAGAAAACCATCTCTTCTGTAACATCAATTCCCGCCTTATCGAGTATTTTCAACGCAAACTGCTCATCAATCTTTTGATTAGGGTTCTTTTTCACCGAATCGACAACTATTTCCATGAATTTCTGAGCTTTTGCGCCTTTCGCCGCTTCATAGCTCATATTGATGCCAGTCGATGCCTGTGCATTGATAAATGCTTTGGAGAATTCCGTGTTAGCATTTTGGGTGCCGCTGATCGTTATCGTTCCTCCGTTACCGTCGGAAATGGCGCCGCCGCCACCACCGCCTCCGCCGCAGCCGGTGAGCAGGGTCAGGGCGAGGGCGCTGGCCAGAGCCAAAGCCATCAATTTTTTCATGATTTTCATATCGTTTCCTCCTCAGATTTTGAGAATTTGCAGAAGAGCGTTTCTGCTGTTTCCGATTCTACCCCCCCTGTATCAATTTGTCAAGTTGTTCGGCTCTCAAAAGCCATATTTCGTCCTGTTTCACAAAGGCAGACTCCGTATTTTATCACAATATACAAAAAACACGGCAGATGCACATTAAAATGCACCTGCCGTGTTCCGCTCTAAGTAACTCTTTATTTCTTTGCCCCTTCGCCCGCGAAGAACTCCTTCGTGAGCTTTGCCACCGTGCCGGAGAGCAGGAGCAGGGCGATGAGGTTCGGGATGCTCATCAGGCCGTTGAAGGTGTCGGCGATGCTCCACAGCAGCCCGAGGTCCACCGTCGCGCCCAGAATGGACACGAAGGAGTAGACCACGAGGAACGGCCCGACCACCTTGTCGGTGTGGAACAGGAACTCGATGCACCGGGAGCCGTACAGGCCCCAGCCGATGATGGTGGAGAACGCGAAGCAGCAGAGCGCCACCGCCGTGAAGACGGACGACCAGCCGCCGTAGGTGGCCGTGAAGCCGGAGATGGTCAGCTCCGCGCCTGCCGCGCTGCCGTAGCCCACCGGCACGCCGCTGCACAGGATGACCATGGCGGTCAGGGTGCAGATGACGATGGTATCGGCAAAGACCTCGAAGATGCCGAACATTCCCTGCTTGACCGGCTTGTGGGTGTCGGCGCAGGCGTGGGCGATGGAGCCTGTGCCGAGGCCGGCCTCGTTGGAGAAGATGCCGCGGGAGACGCCCTTCTGCATACTGAGAAAGACGCTGCCGATGGCACCGCCGGTGACGGCCTGCGGGTCGAATGCACCGCCGACGATGGAGGCAAGGACCGCCGGGAAGCGGCGGTAGTTGAGCACCACGACGCCCAGCGCCAGTACAATGTAGAACAGCGCCATAAAGGGCACCAGCTTCTCGGTGACGCTGCCGATGCGCTTGACGCCGCCCAGCAGCACCATTGCCACCATCATGGCCACCACGACGCCCACGATGAGGTTGAGGGTGGGCAGGATGCCGTTCAGGCCGCTGCCGGTGGCCAGCAGGGCTGAGTCGATGGCGGTGACGATGGTGTTCACCTGCGTGGCGTTGCCGGTGCCGAAGACGGTCAGCACACCGAACAGGGAGTAGAGGACCGCGAGGAACTGCCACCGGCTGCCGAGGCCGTTCTTGATATAGTACATGGGGCCGCCCACAAGCTCACCGTTCTTGTTCCGCTCGCGGAAGTGCACCGCCAGCGTCACCTCGGCGAACTTGGTGCACATCCCCAGCAGAGCCGAGCACCACATCCAGAACACCGCGCCCGGCCCGCCGATGGCGATCGCGCCCGCCACGCCGGCGATGTTGCCGGTGCCGACGGTCGCAGCCAGCGCGGTGCAGACCGCCTGAAACGGCGTCATTGCGCCGTCGGAGGCGTCCTTCCTGCGGAAGATGCGTCCGATGGTGGTGCGGATGGCATAGGGGAATTTCCGGATCTGCAAAAAGCCGGTCCGCACGCTGAGCAGCAGGCCCACGCCGATGATGCAGACCATCGCCGGGATGCCCCAAATGAAGCTGTTGACCGCCTGATTGACGGCTGTGATGGTTTCGAGCATGATAGTTTACGCCTTTCTTTGGAAGCTGTTTTTGTAAGCGGTGTGCAATGCTTATGAAAACGGCTTCCTGATTTTAACACAACGAAAGATATTTTATCTCATTCCACACGCTCTGTCAATTTATTCCTGAGATCCGCCCGTTCTGGCTGAAATTTTTTGGATCCGCTTTCCCTGTGTTTTCTCCACTTCTTTGCCGCTTTTTTGCCTGCCAAAGCTCTACACAAACCACGCCGATTGTGCTATGATAAGGGTGAAATTTCGGTTTGGCACTGCCAACCGCAAGGAGATGTCATTGATGTCTGAAACATCTGGTCTGATGGATACGCTGCGGCAGGAGGGGATCTCCCCCGACCTGCTGCGGGCTGTGGAAGAATACCGCGCCGCCCACCCGCTGGCCGAGGCCCTGCGTCCCCGCATCCCGGCCCCTGCTTTCGTCTACTACGGCAGAGAGGTGTGGGAGCAGGCGCTGGCCGCTCTGCTCTGCGGCGAGAACCTGCTGCTGGCGGGCGGCAAGGCCACCGGCAAGAACGTGCTGGCAGAGAACCTTGCCGCCGCCTTCGGGCGTCCCGCGTGGGACATCTCGTTCCACGTCAACATGGACGCAGCCTCCCTCATCGGCATGGACACCTTCGAGGGCGGACAGGTAAAGTTCCGGCCCGGCCCGGTCTACCGCTGCGCCCAGAGCGGCGGCTTCGGCGTGCTGGATGAGATCAATATGGCCAAAAACGAGGCGCTGGCCGTCCTCCACGCCGTGCTGGATTTTCGCCGGGCCATTGATGTGCCGGGCTACGGCCGCATCCCGCTGGCCGAGGAGACCCGCTTCATCGCCACCATGAACTACGGCTATGCAGGCACCCGGGAGCTGAACGAGGCGCTGACCTCCCGTTTCGTGGTCATCCAGATGCCCACCATCACCGAAGAGAACCTTGAAAAGCTCCTGCGCACCCAGTTCCCCGACCTGAACGGCAAATACGTCCGGCAGTTTGCCCTCCTCTTCCTCGACTTGCAGAAAAAGTGCGACAGCGCGGAGATTTCCACCAAAGCCCTCGACCTGCGCGGGATGCTGGACGCTCTGCGCCTGATGCGCCGGGGCGTCGCCGCCGGGGCTGCGCTGGACATGGGCATCACCAACAAGGCCTTCGACAGCTATGAGCAGGACCTGATCCGGGACGTCATCGCCGGGCGCATTCCGGCGAAGCTGGACCGGGCCCGGCTGTTTACGGACTGAGCGCCATGGGTGTGCAGACCTACAGCGCCCAGCAGCGGCGGGCGGTGAACCTGATCTGGGCAGCGGCGGGGGAATATGGGTTCGAGCCCAAGTTCCTGGCTATGAAAACCGATGGGACACCGGATTTTTACATGAATTTTGTCATCGGCCTGGTATACAAGTGGTTTGGCCGGGACATGCTGGAGCGGCTGTTTGACTCGTGGCTGGGGGATGTGCGGCAGGCGGTGATGGACGACCTGGCGTGGCTGGCCCTGGAGAGCGCCGTGTATCAAAAGGAGCTGCCGGGACGTCCGGCGCTGGAGGAGCTGCGGCAGGACCACGCCCGGGAGTTCTTTGCCATGGAATATCAGAACTCCCGGCAGGAGTGGATGGCCCGGAATCAGCTGGTATACTCCATGCAGGCGGCCCGGTGGAAAAATGTGCTGGGAAAGCCGGACCGGCTGGTGACCCCCTGGGATAAGGGCCTGTATCGGGCGCTGTGCTGCGGGGACGTCAGCGGGGAGGAGCTGGAGCAGGCGCTGCGGGCATGCTTCCGGAAGTACCTGGGCTTTGACGGAAAGGTGCGGACCAAGGCGGAGCTGCGGCTGCACTTCGACAACCGGCGGTGGATCGCCTTTATGACCAAAATGGCTCCCACGGAGCTGGTGCGCACCGACGATCTGGCCATCGGACGGGCGGCCCATGCCGGGCAGGCGGGGTTTGTCCGGGCGGCGGACGCCCTGCGGTCCATGCTGCGCTCCAACGAGCGGGCGGAGGCGGACCGGGCGTATATCCAGCGGTGCTTCGGGCGGAGTATGTACGCCCCCAAGCAGCTGAGCGCCATCGAGCAGCAGCGGTGCACCGGGAATCACCTGGGGTGCCGGCTGTGGTTTACCCGGGGGGACCCGGCGGCGGACGTGCCGCCCAGCAGCGACAGCCAGCAGCTGTATGAACAGGCGGCGGAACAGGCCCGGCTGAACCGGGCGGCCTATGCCGAAAACAGTGAGCTGTATGAAAGCGCCCTGCTGCGGCTGACGGAACAAATCCGCAATTGTATGCTGGTGCACCAACAGCCGGAGGCCGTGACGGCCCGGCAGGGCTGGCTGGACGGGGCCAGGGTATGGCGGG
>OHJT01001584.1_pt1 | contig 11499 bp, 7 predicted proteins | sample 1568651 | NCBI WGS metagenome assembly OHJT01 (sample SAMEA3879608, study PRJEB24766) | human gut metagenome | biome: human-associated habitat; feature: feces | place: USA | collected 1985/1987 | reverse complement strand
AATTGCAGTATTTTGCAACATAATAAAATATCTTGTAGTACTCAAAATTTATATCCATATTTAAAGCCTCCTTTTTATTATCGTTTTACCGGTCATTTTTTCGATGATACACAGATACTAATGATATAATAATATGATATTTCAATTATATCAATTATACTTTTTACTTATTATAATCATAATTGTATAATCATAAATGCTCAAAAGAGAAATATTGATTATATATATAAGAAAAGGACGTGTTTCAAATGAGTGAAAAGACAATGTTTCCAAGAGAAGACCATACAGAAATGCTGTTTCAGAAGATACTAAACGATCCATGGGCGTGTGACAGGCTTATGGAAACCTTCAATGAAAATCTGGTTTACAACGATGAATTTGATGTATCACTTCCGGCAGAAAAATTTGCTAAAGCTCTCTTCAATGCATATACCAACCGCGATCTTTCCGCACTGCTTATGTGTCTGTGCAACAACACCGTATTTGATTTGCTGCGCAATTCATATATCATACCGTACAGGTTCAATGCCGACGGACATCAAAATCCGATAATCATGACCGATGAACACGGAAATCCGCTGCCCGAGTATAAACACATATCTCACGACAAGAACTATATACATTTTCATGAGATATACAATGATATGCCAGATAAAAAGGATATCTACTACGCACAGGCTTACCGCTACAGTCACACATATGATTCCGAGCATATGACTCCCACGCAGCAGGTCATTGTAAAGCATGACGGAATACTCTTGATACGAGAGCTTCCCGATACCGTAAAACTCAAGGAGACTGAGGCTGAGGCTTACTCTGCCGTATGGGATCTGATGATACAGATTGAAAAGGAGCTTCCTATGGCATATGTTTTTTACGGTCAGGACTCTCTTGTGGAAAATGACAAGCGGTATGATGAAATTGGTATTTTCCTGCGAAGCTCTCATTTCCTAAAAAATCTTGAAAAACATGTACAAAAGGCCGAGGCGATAATTTATGGCAGATAACAGCTACACAGATATCATGGAAAAAAATCATATGGAAATCCCCTGGCATGATTATGCCAGACAGGATGGAAATATACTCATAGATAAGGCAGGACTGATTGAAAAAGCCTCTGTAATCGGACGTGTCGGACTCATCATGCTCTCCTGCGGCACCGGAGCCTGGCGTGTGAGAACCTCCATGAACCGGCTCTCAAAGGAGCTTGGTGTCACATGTACAGTGGATGTCGGACTTATGTCAATCGAGTTTAACTGCTTTGACGGAAATGACTGTATATCACAGTCACTCAGCATAGCAAACACAGGTGTAAACACATCAAAGCTCTATCGCATGGAGCAGTTTGTCGACAATTTTCCTAACGAGGAAGCTCATCTGACCGGCGAAGAAATTCACCGGCGACTTGATGAGATTGAACAGATTCATGCCATTTACTCCCCTGCAAGGCTTGGACTTGCAGCAGCTATAGCATGCTGTGCCTTCACATTTTTGCTCGGAGGAGGCCCTATTGAAATGATACTGGCATTTGTAGCAGCCGGCATCGGAAATCTCATACGTACAAAGCTTATAAAACATCATTTTACTTTGTTCCTAAATATAGCGGTATCAATTTCTGCTTCATGCTTCATATATGCGGCATTTTTAAAAATTGCAGAGATGGCTTTCAATGTACCATCAATTCACGAAGCCGGATACATCTGTTCCATGCTCTTTATCATACCCGGATTTCCGTTTATCACAAGCGGAATCGACCTGGCAAAGCTGGATCTACGCTCCGGTCTTGAACGCCTTGCCTATGCAATAATAATAGTCATGGTAGCCACGATGTTTGCATGGATTATGGCACTGCTTCTGCGACTGCAGCCTATGGACTTTGAAGACTTGAATCTGACCCCCGTACTACATCTAATCCTGAGGCTTATAATGAGCTTCTTCGGTGTGTTTGGATTCTCAATCATGTTCAACAGTCCAGCTCCCATGGCTGCAACAGCCGCACTTATCGGTGCCATAGCAAATTCACTGCGGCTAGAGCTGGTAGACCTGACAGGTATGCCGGCTCCTGCTGCCGCATTTGCCGGAGCTCTCACAGCAGGGCTTCTCACTTCATTTATCAAGGAAAACAACGGATATCCGAGAATATCCCTAACTGTTCCATCCATAGTCATAATGGTTCCGGGACTTTATCTGTATCGGGCTATATACAATTTCGGCATAATGGCACTTTCGGATGCTGTTTCATGGTTTGCATCAGCAATCATGATTATCATTGCACTGCCGCTCGGACTCATCTTTGCAAGAATACTAACTGATAAGACGTTTAGGTATTGCACGTAACAGAATCATACACATTATAAGCAGACTTGTTTTATACCATTCAAAATCCGGACAGTACAAGCTCTGCACCAACATACAAATATTAAACTCAAAAAACAAGGAGGCATTCATCATGCTTACAGCAGTTACAGGAATAAACTGGGGAGACGAAGGAAAGGGTCGTGTCATCGACCTTCTCGCAGAACATGCGGATATCGTAGTCCGCTATCAGGGTGGTAACAATGCCGGACACACAGTAGTTAATAAACAGGGAAAATTTGTCTTAAATCTACTTCCATCCGGAATACTTCACCCAGATGTAGTATGTGTGCTCGGTGACGGAATGGTTATTGACCTAAACCATCTGTCCAATGAAATTGCACAGATCAGAACACAAGATGTATCTGTTTCACCAAAAAACCTGAAATTATCAACAAGAGCCACAATTTCAATGCCATGGCATAAAATACAGGATGAGCTTGAGGAAGAGCGCCTTTCAAAGTCCGGAGCAGCCTTCGGCTCTACCAAACGCGGTATTGCCTATGCATACAGCGATAAATACCGTAAAAAAACAATCCGTCTCGGTGATTTACTCCACTTAGACGAAGAAAATGTACAGGCCAGACTTAAGACCATGCTTGAAGCTAAAAACCTTGAGCTTGCAGGCTGCTATCATCAGGAGCCTATGTCTCTGTCAGCTCTTTTGTCATGGTGCAGGCAGAAGGCTGCAAAATATGCACCTTATATCACAGATACCGGTGCATTCCTTGAGGATGCACTATCAAAAGGAAAACGTGTTGTACTTGAAGCACAGCTTGGTGCAATGAGAGATATAGACTATGGTATTTTCCCATATACTTCAAGCTCCTCCACCATCTCAGCTTACGGTCCTATAGGTGCCGGTATCCCCGGTGCCTCATTAGACCATGTGGTCGGTGTACTAAAGGCATACTCTACCTGTGTCGGAGCCGGACCATTTGTCGCAGAAAAAGCCATGAACGGTGAATGGACTGAAATGGTCCGAAAGTATGGAAGCGAATATGGTGCTGCCACTGGAAGACCACGTCGTGTGGGTCCATTTGATGCCGTTGCAAGCCGCTATGGTCTAAAATGCCAGCATGCCGACAAAATCGCACTGACCAAGCTAGATGTCCTAAGCATCATGGATCAGATTCCTGTTATCACAGGATATCAGTATAAAAATGCTATAACAAACGTCTTTGACCCCACCGAAAATCTGGAAAAATATACCCCGGTAGTCAAAATGCTGCCGGGGTGGAAAACCGATATATCAAATTGCAGGTCATATGATGAGCTTCCAGTAAATGCCAAGCGCTACATAAACTTCCTTGAGGACATGCTAAGACACGAAATACAATTTGTCTCAGTCGGAGCTGAGAGAAATCAATATCTTCTCAATGGTAAGTGGCTGTAATTGCCTTTAACATGCTTTAACCGACCTCTATGCCATCGCCATATTATTTTTCTGATTTACTAAGATATTGTATACACGAATGTGCTGCCACATTTCCTTCTCCGACAGCCTTCGTATACTGGTATGGCCTGCCTGTGCAGTCTCCTGCCGCAAAACAGCCTGCCACATTTGTCTGCTGGGCTCTATCCACCAATATATGTCCGTTTTCTATTTCAAGCTGCGGCATAAGCTTTGATGGTGCGATGGCGTTCCTGAGGCAGAATACTCCGTCTACGCTCTCAGTCTTTCCGCTTCGAAGCGTAATTCCTTCCACAAATGAGTCTCCAATTAATGCTATAGGTACATCCTTTGATATCTTTACATTTGGAAGCTCTATTTCGCTGTCATTATAGGCCGGGAAATACAATACCTCTGTCGCAAGATCCGCAAGATATTTAACCTCATGCTCATACTTTTTGTCATTACATATGACAGCTATCCTCTTATCCTTGTAAAACATGCCATCACAGGTGGCACAGTAGCTGAGCCTTTTTCCAAGCAGCTCATCCTCTCTATCCAGCTGCTTTGCAGACATCACACCCATGCAAAGTATGAGAGTCCTTGCCTCATACATCTCATTGTCTGCAAGCACCATAAAGCCGTTTCCTGCAGGCATGATATTGGTCACAGTCTTTTCTGTTATATCAATTCCCGCAGCTCTCCTATGGGCGTCAAAGCGTTCAAACAGCCCCTGCCCGCTTATCTGTGGAAATCCGGGATAGTTTGTGATTTTCTCTGCCTTTTGCACCTTTTCGCTTAGGTTCTTCGAACCAAACCAGATAAAATCCTTTTTATATGTTTTTAAATTCAGGGCTGCCGACAGTCCGGCAGGACCTGTTCCTATTATTATACTATCGTACATGCTGTACTCCTTATATCAAATGTTTGTATATATTTAGACCTTATATATTATAATTAAAGGGGCAAAAGGTATTTTGACCCTCATTTATGATTAATCAGATTACTACATGCTACGCATTCCCGTAATCTGACTCCACCTCGAAATCCGCTAATTTGCTACATTCCGGCAGCAAATTGCTACTTTCTCGGTGTAGTGCGGGTCACATACAGTGCGCCTTCAATGCTTCAATATACTCCCTTGCATATCGCGAGAGTACCACACCCTTTCTGCTGATAATGCCTATCCTCATATACTCCTCCACATCAAGTGGCTTTGATATAATATTCCTTCCATTGAGCTCAGCAGAAATCACTCCTGAGCACACTGTATAGCCATTTAAGCCAATTATCAGATTAAAAAGTGTAGCTCTGTCTCTGACCCTGATATTCTTTCTACTGTCAAGAGTGCTGACAAACTCCTCCGAAAAGTACTGTGAATTGTACTCTCCCTGCTCATACGTCAGGTACGGATAGTCCTGCAGATCATCCATCGTGATGCTCTTTTTTGAAGCAAGCGGGTGACTGTCACATATGAATACATGCGGTGTGGCTGTAAAAAGCTCTGTGAACTCGAGTTCATTACGCTTTAGCATCTTTGAAAGCACCTCCGTATTCTTGGAGCTTAGATATATGACTCCCAGCTCACTCTTTAAATTCGTGACATCCTCAATAATTTCGTGAGTCTGCTCCTCCCTGATGGTAAAATCATACTGATATGCATCAAACTCTCTGATTACATCCACAAATGCATTTACCGCAAATGAATAGTGCTGACACGATACCGCAAAGTGCGGCTTACTCACCACATCATCCTTGTAGATGCCCTCGATGAGATCCACTTGCTCCAGCACCTGCCTGGCATGACCGAGAAATCTCTCACCATCTTCTGATAGTATCACTCCCTTGTTTGTCCTGATGAAAATAACTATCTGCATCTCTTTTTCCAGATCATGTATAGCGCTGGTCACAGTGGGCTGCGAGACAAAAAGCTGCTTTGCAGCCTCTGTTATATTGCCGCATTCTGCCACTGTCACCACGTATTTTAATTGTTGCAGAGTCATGTTCATTCTCCTCCGGTTACATATCAAAATATTATTTTACTGTATGCCGATAATCTTTCTCAGTATCTCACCCAACAGCTTTCCGAGCATAAGTGGAATGACAACAAGTACCACATACCAAAGCAACTTGTCATACCAAGCTCTGCCATCATTTATCACACAGATAAAGTGCATGGCAACAACTGCCACCGCAAATACCGATGCAAGAAGCTGCAAAAAGCTCGCCACATGAAGCTTATTTGTCACCTTGCCAAGCGTAAATAAAAGCATCGCACCAAAGAACATCGCTATATCTGTCTCCCATGGTATCATTTTACTATACGAAAACAGCTTAAACATATCGCAATACTCCATATGCAGCTCAAGAAACAAATCCACTGATGCAATCATGAGCAATACTGCTCCTATCGCCGAAAATACCGCTGCCAGATATACATAATTGTTTCCAAGTCTGTGCTGTCTGAGCTTATATTTAAGCATACCCTTTTTCTGCACATACTGTGTGCGAAGATAAGAATCTGTCGCAGCGTCAATAGCCCTGTCGCAGTACTCGGCTGCTGTCCTGTATACATTGGCTCCTGCCTCATTATTTTTAAGGGCAAAATCCACAAGGCTCTCTCCTGCTCTGTTGTTGCCACGCTCCGTCGCAGTAACCAGATACCCTGCACCAAGCTTCTGCTCCTTGCCATCAAAAAAGGTAGTGACCAGATACTGTCCGTAATCGGCAAGTGCATCCACATTTCCAAGCTCCACTGCTTTCTTCCACCAAAACACTGCGCGCCCGGGATCCCGGTATGTGCCCTGACCTCTTTCAAACATATTTGCAGCCATATTCATGGCATCTGCGTCGCCAGTCTCTGCCAGTGGCAGAAAGTGACGGAATGCTCCCTCCATATCATTTTGTCTGTATGCCATCATAGCCATATCAAACGCTGTACTTTTCATATTTTTCTCCTTGACAGCCTTAGCTGTTTTATTCTTATTATAATGTATTTAAAGCGATGATAGCAATATGACTTCTTTCCCAATTTATAGCAAAATGCCGCACCCGAAGGTGCGGCATCTAAGAGGTTTATAAAATGTTTAGTTTAAAAGCTGTTTTATTTGCAAGCTTTTTTCTTGCGATATGTAGCTGCTGTGATTGCTACCATTGCGAGTCCAAGTAAGCATACATATGTAGCTGCTTCATTGTCATCGCCACTCTTTGGAGCTGCTTTTTTGGTTTTAATAGCTGCCTTATCTGTTACGGAAATAACTCCATCTTTCTTTACTGGTGTTGGTGTTGGATCTTTCTTGCCCGGATCTGCCGGTGTTGGATCTACTGTTTTCTTCACCTCGGTAAGAATGACTGTTCCACCATCCTTTGCTGCCGGAATGCTTACTGTTACAGTCTTGTCTGCTGATACAGTATACTCTTTTCCATCATAAAGGTTCTCCATCTTGCTTCCTGCCTCTGCGCTTACTGGAATAGTAACCTCAGTGGCTTTTTCATTGATATTCATTCCTACATATAATGTAGTATCACCATAGCTTCTTGCGATTACATCATAGCCACCTTCATCTGATGAAAGGACTGATGTCCTGCTTCCTCTTGCGAATACATCTGTATATGCGTTACGGATTGAAAGCATGGTCTTGTAATGATTGTAAATACTATTGCTGTCTGCCTTCTGTGCTTCTAACTCTTTCCAATCAAAGTCACGACGATTTGTCTGGTATGGCCAGTCATTAGCTCCTGCCTGACCAAGCTCATCTCCATAGTAAATAATCGGCTGTCCCTTGGCTGTAATCTGAAGAGTAGCTGCTACCTTCATCAGGTTATAAGCCTCTTCCTCTGAGAATCCACTCTTTTTTACAAGCAGCTCCTGAAGCGTATCATCATCATGGTTGTTTAAGAAATTACCCATTGTTGCTGTATTGTTTAATGCCGCATTACGCTTTAACAATGAATTTTCAACTGTAGAAATCTTTCTGCCTACAAAATCCTTTGCAAAATCGTTGAAATCGAAGTCAAGGAGTGCATCCATACTTCCTGTTCCAAGCTCTCCGGCTGTATTAGCATATCCGGCTCCAGAGTACTCTCCGATCATCTTGAAGTCTGGATTTACTTTTGTAAGAGAGTTCTTAAAAGCTGACCATGTAGTAGAATCAACATGCTTTACAGTATCTACACGATAATAGTCAATTTTATATTTTTCCATCCAGTCTGTCTGCCACTTAATCAACTGATTTCTTACTTCTGCATCCTCAGTTACGAAGTCCGGAAGGTCTGAAAGTGCATCTTGCTTGTCATCTCCTGAAACAGTATTGCTACTGTCACGAATCATCTTTATTTTCTTTCCATCCGCACCTTCGAGAATATTATTGAAGTACTTCTCTGTGCCATAGCCTGCATGGTTTAATACCACATCGACCATAAGCTTCATTCCACGGCTGTGTGCAGCGTCAATAAGTGCTGCAAACTCTTCCTCTGTTCCAAGGTGTCTATTAAGCTTTGTGAAATCACTAGCCCAGTAACCATGATAACCATAGGTAGCTGTATCTGTATCTGCATCATGTTGGTCACTTGTGATATTCTCCACTATTGGTGTAATCCAGATAGTATTTACACCTAAATTCTTGAGATAATCAAGCTTCTGAGTTAATCCAGCAAAGTCTCCACCATGGTAGCTGGAACCACCTTTATCACCTGTGTTGTAATCTTTTACACCATAAGCATCATTATTGCTTGTGTTTCCATCGAAGAAACGATCAGTTACGGCAAAGTAAATTACTGCCTCATCCCAATCAAAATCTCCATCCTTTTTATTTCTCTCTGTTACTGTAACATTTGTGCTTGTTCTATATACATTTCCGTATATATCCTTTACAGTTACCGGAAGGGTCTTATTTCCAGCAGTTGTAGTATCAAGACATGAAATTGTTGCTTCCATTAATTCTGGGTCAATTGCATAAGTACTGCTTAAGCCAAGTGCACTTAAATCTACTGTTGCTGTAGCTACTTCAAATGCAGACATATCTGCGCCTTCAGCAGGAATTGTCTTTATTGTCAATACGTTATTATCATTGTAATCCATAGAGGACTTTGATAATTCTGCTGTAATAGCTGCATCAAACTTCTTATAGAAGCGGTAGCTACATTTCTTTCCTTTATAATCTTTTGTCTTTTCATTAAATGCATCAAGCTTCTCTTTACCATCTACTGTATAGTAGTAACAGTAATCTCCTGTCTTGATATCAGTTAAGTCATAGTAAAATCTCTCGTTTGCAGCATCATAAGCCATTTTATTTTCTTTACCATTTATTGTAACGCTTACTTTATCTGCAATAGATTCCTGCGTATTCTTAGCAGCAACCATTTCATCATCTCTATAATAGAAATGAATCTGTCCATTCTCACCATCCAACACACATCCAATATTTGATGGAAGAACCTCTGTGATTCCCTCACCCTGTACGAATTTTGCTTTTACAACATTCTGATTTGCCGGTACACTTACATAATGGTCTCCACCATCTTTAACAGCCCATTCATTATCTGCTGTGCTTCTTCTCATACAGAAAGATAACATCATATCTGCTGTAGTATCTTTTACCGGAATCTTAGCTACCATCTTGCCGTTCATTTTCTGGAAGTTAACAGTAACCTTATCTCCAAATCCACTGTTCCATGTAAAGATATTCCAACCATCATAGTCACCGGCTGGTCTGTCATATTCTACCATTACATAACGCTCTCTTGGCGCTACAAGCTCTGGCATACTTGTGTATGCTTCTTTACCGTTTGATGTAATGTAAAGAGTTACATTTCCCTTTCCATCTGTGTTTGCATATTCAATTGTATTGCTCTGCCAAGACCAGCCTCCTGCAGCTCTTGGAATAATACTCACATTTGTATAAGAAAGTGTAACTACAGTTTTTAACCATGTATTTCCATCGTCCAGCCTTTCAGTACTGGTAAATGCAGTTCCTTCTTTTGGCGCAGCAGCACCTGTCTCCCATAACCATAAATCTGCTGCTGATGTACTCATATGAGCTTCATTAAAATCATAATAGTAAATTGTATAGGTATAGGTCTTGTCAACAAGATTTAATGTCACTGTAGACTGTTTTCCGTCTGCTGTTTTAGCATCTAATGCTAATGTTTTTTCAGCATATGCACCTTTTACAGTGATAGTATTTCCAGAAAGTGAAACATTTTTATTTTCTGCTTTCAAGCTGTAATCAACTGGTGCATCTGTTACAGTACCATCTTTCGCATAACATTTTAACGTAGCAGGTAATTTAGTTGCCTCATTCTTTTTAACGGCATCGATTACTTTGTCCTCAAGTCCCGGAACTACAAGTTTGCTGTTACCATCCGTTGTTGCAGAATTTGCTGGATCTGTCATGCTACTATTCCATGACTCATTTGCAACAAATTTATAGCCATAGACTCCTGGTGCCATGGTAAATGTTCCAGTCCACATTCCTGCATCATTTTTTGTTAATACATATGAACCGTCTGCTTCTTTCTCCTTCCAGTCATTCATACTACCTGGAACTGTAACTTTTTCTGCTCCTGGAAACTTTGAATCTGGAACTCTAAATGTAACTTCACGTCCGTTTACTTCCGGGCTTACATAGTCCAAAGGCTTAGTTAACGTTTCAGTTCTCGCAGCATCCTTGTACCACTGATAATTTCCCTTATCATCTGATAAATAATAAATGCTTGTATCCGTATTAAACTTCTTAATTTCGTCAATTACTTCGCCACCATTTACCTGTATTTCTGGTGCATTTGTATCAGTAGAACCTGCATCAACAAACTGAAAACCTGTCCACTCACTGCTCTGTACATCTACATAATAGAGTCCGGAACTTTCCTCATATGCAAGCTTTGGTTTTTCCTGATTACTCCATTGTGTAATGGTGGCATTTCCTGCGCCATGGTTATCTACCGTAGCACCGGGAGCCCAGACATTGACAACCGGATTACTCCATGTACTTGGTTTGTCCAGATACAACCGGATTTTCGGGCTCGCAGCATATGCAGTGGTTGCACCACCGATTGCTGGAACCATGGTCACAATCATAGCAAGTGCAAGTACCATACTAAAGATACGACTTACAATGCCATGTTTCCTGTGAAAGTGTTCTTTTAACTTTCTCATATTTCCTCTCCTTTTCCTTTTTGTATGTACGAAAATTCCCTTTCGCACGTTTTCGTACTTATATTATAATATTTTCGTTGGTTTTCGACTATTGAAATAAACAGAGATTTTATTTACGAAATTTTGGTAAAATTTACTATTTATTCATTTTTATGTAACATATGCGAAATCTTTTTAGTACTAAAGGTCCTAGATATAATAGATAATTTTTCATTTGAAATTTTGTGAATTATTTTTTAAGTCTATATGACATGATTTAATGGTCAAAACCACCTTATAAAAAAATGGTTGGTACCTTGAAAATGTGAAGTTTTCAAGGTACCAATTTATGGTTTACAAGGGATTGATAGCATAGTAGGCAGACCTTGGGGAGCTGTAATCCCTAAATCTTTTAAAACAGCTCCCAAAATTCAGCCCCAAAACCGGAATAATTACGTGAAAAGTAGCTGTAACTGGATAAAGTCCATATAATGGTGGAAGCCTTTAGTTATTTCACAAAAAAGAGCCTGCACATTTCTGTGCAAGCTTCTTTTGAAAACTAAAACCGAAAACTAAAAACTAAAATAATTATATTGTTTTTTAATTATATATTAAA
>OHJT01001567.1_pt1 | contig 11587 bp, 12 predicted proteins | sample 1568651 | NCBI WGS metagenome assembly OHJT01 (sample SAMEA3879608, study PRJEB24766) | human gut metagenome | biome: human-associated habitat; feature: feces | place: USA | collected 1985/1987 | reverse complement strand
AAAGTGAGTATGATGTCCATATTTTTTTGTGTTGCACTTGATATTATAATCTACCCAGCCCCACACTCAGCCCCTTTCCCGGGGAAAGGGGTTTGGGGATAGGGATTGCAAACGAGCACCTTTTTATAAAAACAGACTTCTTCTGATAGTTGTAAATTTGACAACCACTTCTTTTTTTGGTATATTTCCTGACTGATTTTGCTTTATCTGATTTACTTTCACCCGCTTTTACGGCGGGTGATTTTTTTGCGGTCGGGGTTCATTACGGACAGTAATTAAAAATAGAATAATAAGGCTTGATTTTTTATTTAAACTATGGTACAATAGTACAGTATCAGAAATAGAACCCGTGATTATGGGTGTAAGCCCTGTGCAAGGGAGTCCTGTGAACCATGTCAGGCGGGGAACCGAGCAGCATTAAGCAGTTATGACCTGTGCCGCAGCAAGTTTACACTCATAATCACGGGTTCTATTTTTGCGTATCGTTTTATTTACCGATTATTATGTACTTTGTCACGGGAGGTTAGTTATGCATCTTGCTCTTTATCGTAAGTATCGTTCTGCCACCTTTGACGAAGTAATTTCGCAGGAACATATAACCACCACACTGAAAAATCAGATAAAGGCCGGCACTCCGGCTCACGCTTATCTGTTCACAGGATCGAGAGGTACGGGTAAGACCACCTGTGCAAAGCTGATGGCAAAGGCGGTAAACTGCTTATCTCCCGTTGACGGCAACCCCTGCGGAGAATGTGAAAGCTGTAAGGCGATAGCCGCAGGCTGTCCGGATATAATCGAGATGGACGCAGCCTCAAACAACGGCGTTGACGATGTAAGGGCTTTGCGTGACGAGGTTATGTACGCTCCGACTGTCTGCCGTTATAAAGTTTATATAATAGACGAGGTGCATATGCTGTCCTCACAGGCATTCAACGCACTTCTGAAAACCATAGAAGAACCGCCGCCGCACGTTATATTCATACTTGCGACTACCGAGATACACAAGGTGCCTGCGACTATCGCATCAAGATGTCAGCAGTTCCGCTTTTCAAGAATTGACGTAGAAGAAAGCACAAAGCGGCTGTGCGAGATAGCAAAAAAAGAAAATGTAAATATAACCGAGGATGCGGCAAGACTTATTTCAAGATTGTCCGACGGCGGTATGAGAGATGCGGTTTCGCTGCTCGACCAGTGTATAAGCGTGAGTGCCGATATTGACGAGGAAACCGTAAGGACTACCGCAGGCATCGCAGGAACGGAGCATCTGTTCACGCTTGCACAGTGCATACACGAGCAGAATGCGCCCGAGGCACTGAAAATTCTCGACGAGCTTCACAATCAGTCGAAGGATCTTATGCTTCTTCTTGACGAGCTGTTGTCACATTTCAGAAATCTGTGCATACTGTCGGCAACGAACTCCGACTTTTCGCTTATTCCTGCAGGAAGCGGAACAAGAAACGATCTTGCAAGGCAGACAAAGGAGTTTACTCTAGGAGAAATAATGCGGTGTATGGATATATTGCAGGACTGCATTGCGAGAACTCCGAAAACGGCAAAGCGTAAGACGGTTGCCGAAATGTGCCTTATAAGGCTGTGTACGCCACGTCTTGACAGTGACACATCGGCATTGTCGTTAAGGCTTGAAAAGCTGGAGAACAGGCTCGACAAGCTGTGTGACGGCGAGATAAGCATTCAGCCGAGAGCCGCCGTGCAAACCGGCGAAAGCACAGAAAAGCATATACCGGCGCAATCTGCAAAGCCCGTAAGCGTAACCGGCGACAGACCGCAGGATATTATTGCAGATACGCTGAACAGGATAGAAAATAAAATCACATCCGCCGATGATAAGCAGACGGACATGACCGCTCCAACTGCCTCGGTACAGCAGAGCGGTACCGACCGGAATGCCGCAGACAGCAAGCCTGACTGGCTGTTTGAGGGTACCGGTGGCGCTGATGATAACGCAAGCGCAGGAAACGAAGACACTCCTCCGTTTGACCTTGACGAACCGCAGGTAAGCGTTGCTCCGCCTGAGCCCGCTCCGCAGGAACAGGCAAGCAATACAGGCGGCAACGGCGACAAGCCGGACTGGCTGTTTGAGGGTACGGGCGGTGCTGATGAAAACGCAAGTACAGGAAACGAAGATATTCCTCCGTTTGACCTTGACGAACCACAGGCAAGCATTGCTCCGACAGAGCAGGAACAGACAGTAAAGACCGGGAATAATCTTCCCGAACAGCATAAAAGTAATCTGTCGGCAGACAGTGCGCAAAGTACCGGCAATGCCGATCCGCAGGTAACCGAGATACTCGACAGACTTCCCGTTATACTGCAGGCTATACTGGGACAGGTGCAAGTGACGCTCGGTCGGGATACGGTGAATATCAGCGGTTATCAGAAATTCCAGTATGATTTCCTGACAACAGGCGACTCGAAGGAACGGCTTGAGAAAGCCGCCGAAGAGGTAACAGGCAGAAGGCTTGTAATGACCTTTGACAATATCGGCGATACAGCCGAAAGCAAGGATAAAAGCGACCCTGTTTCCGATTTCTTATCAAGAGCGGAAAAAATGGGCGTAAAAATAAAATACAAAAAACCAAAAAATTAAGTCGTTGACTTAAAGATACGAAAGGAAAAATCACAATGAAAGCAAGATTACCCAAGGAATACCAGAACAGAGGCGCAAACAACATGAACAGCATGATAAAGCAGGCTCAGAAGATGCAGGAAGACATCGAGCGTGTACAGGCTGAGCTTGAGGCAAGAGATTTCACGGCTTCTGCCGCAGGCGGTATGATCGAAGTTACAATGAGCGGTGCAAAGGTACTCAAGGAGGTTAAGCTCAACCCCGAGGTTGTTGACAAGGACGCTATCGAGGATCTTCAGGACGTTATCGTAGCAGGCGTAAATGCCGTTATCACACAGATTGAAGAAGTAAGTGCCGCAGAGATGGAAAAGGTAACAGGCGGAGTTAACATTCCGGGACTTGTTTAATGGCTGAATATAATTCTCAACCGCTTATAACGGCGGCGCAGGAATTTGCCAAGCTCCCCGGCATCGGTCTTAAAACGGCGCAGAGGCTGGCATATTATATACTGAACGCCCCGGAGGAAGAAGTGGAGCAGTTTGCGTCCGGAATTCTACGGGCAAGGCGCAGTATGAAGCTGTGCAGTGTATGTCAGAATATCTGCAATACGGACAAGTGCGATATATGCTCGGACAGCCGCAGGAACCACAAGGTTATATGCGTTGTGGAAAGTCCCAAGGACGTTTCCGCCATAGAACGAAGCGGTGGCTTTGACGGAGTGTATCATGTACTTCACGGGCTGTTGTCACCGATGAATTCGATAGGTCCGCAGCAGCTTAAAATAAAGGAGCTTATGGCAAGGCTGTCGGATACGGACGAGGTCATAATGGCTACAAGTCCGACTATCGAGGGAGAGGCTACGGCAACATATCTTTCAAGAATGATAAAGCAGCTGGGAGTAAAGGTGACCCGTCTTGCGTATGGTCTGCCTGCGGGCGCATCGCTTGAATATGCGGACGATGTTACGCTCCAGAGGGCGCTTGAAAACCGTAACGAAATATAATTTTCTTCGGGAAAGGAATATAATAAATGACACAGGAACAGTTGAACACGATACAGGAACAGACAAAGAAAATAACCAACCCGAAACTGCTCGAAGTGATGAGGACGCTTAAAAAGTGCGCTGAAGAGAAAACAAATCCCGAGCCGCAGTATCAGGTGGATTATATCGACAATCTGATGGAGGCAAGACTTCTTGCCCCTGTAACCGTGACGGATATGTCGGGTGAGAACGAAAATCAGATGAAGGTACAGTTCTCGCACCTTACAAATCCTCAGAACGAGAAATATTTTATGGTGTTCACCGATATGGAAACAATGCAGAAGAACATCAATGATATAAGCAAGATCTGCGTAATCGCCGTTACATATAAGGATCTTTCCGCTATGCTGTCACAGCCGAAGTGTGCTATGAAGGGCTTTGTTATAAACCCCTTCACCGAGAACATTATCTGCGGTCCTCAGCAGGCAGAGGTAATAGCAAATTATATAAGGCAGAAAAAATTCAACAACGGTGAGCTTACTGTCATAAACGAGGTTACGGGCGTGCCTGACACTGTTACAAAGCCTATAACGAGCTATTTTGACAGCCGTAAGGATATTAAAAAGGCGTATATTATGAATATGCGCAAGGTAAATCAACTCAACCGCCTTATAATCGTGGATTTCGAGGGCGAGGACGATAAATTCAACGACTTTACCAAGGACTTTACCGAAAAGGTACTGAAGGATATAAACGACGAAAAAGCGCCGTTTATGATAATGAACTTCAATCAGCCTGCCGCAAAACAGGCGACAAAAGAAAAAGTTCCGTTCTATGTAAAGGTTTAACGGCTTTAATCGTTATGCAAAAAATGAACACAAACAAAAGAGGCTTTTGCCTCTTTTTTGTTTATTCTGCGGAAATTTTCTTTAATTTTTTGCATTTACTTGACGAAAAAGCGGTTATGATATATCATTATACTGTATAAATAGGTCTACGGACCGGACGGGAGAAATCATGAAAAACATTATCTCTGCTTCAATGCTTGCGAGCGACCTTACAAATATAGAAAAAGAAATCCACCGTACCGAAAACGCACAGGTCGAGTGGCTTCATATAGATGTTATGGACGGAGTTTTCGTTGACAATATAACCTACGGGAACAACGTGGTTGCCGCTATGCGTAAAGTGAGCGATATATATTTCGACACGCACCTTATGGTGACCGATCCCACAAAGCTTATACCGCTTTTTGCAAAGGCAGGAAGTAATATGCTTACTATCCACCTTGAAAGCAAGGGCAATACGGAAGAAAATCTCAGAGCGATAAGAGAAAACGGTATGAACGCAGGACTTGCCATAAAGCCTGCTACAGACTGGAAAGAAGTAATACCTTATCTGCCGCTGTGCGATATGGTGCTTGTAATGACCGTTGAACCCGGCTACGGCGGACAGGGATTTATTCCGCAGTGTGCCGACAAGGTGGCAATGCTCCGTAAATACTGCGACGAAAACGGATTTGACAAGATGAATATACAGGTTGACGGCGGTATTAACACGACAACCGCCGCAACAGTAAAAGATGCCGGTGCAAACGTACTTGTAGCAGGAACATATCTGTTCAGGGCGGAGGATATGAAGGCGGCGGCAGACGCTATACGCTAAAAGCAGTCGGGCAACAGCTCAGTTGCCTTGTCTGTAAGCAGAGTGTAATATTCCTCCGTGTCGCTCATACGGCTGAGATCCGTATATAACGGGAGGCGGTATTCCGACACGATGTGCCGTATAATTCCGATGCGGCTTTCGGACAATCTGCTTTGCGGCAGATGAATGGCAAGACGGTAATCTTTCCCGTCACGGTCTGCGTATAAGGATACACGGTCTGCGACAGCCTTGAGTGCCTTGCAAAGCCTTGCGAGAACGCAAAGTTCTCCCTCGCAGATGACCGCCGTAAGCGGCGGACGGCAGGATGCGTTTTTTCCGGACGGAGCGCCTTTAAGGCAGGAGATATACAAGGTACAGCCTCCGTCGCTTTTCGGGAAAGCCTCGACAAGCAGACGTTCTCCGCAAAGCCCGAGATCATGATCTTCGCTGAGGCAGGATATAAGTCTTGACAAGGCAAGTTCTGAGGTACGGGAATCGCCCGAAATATCTTCGCATTTAATGCGGTACCCGTCCATATCCGACGGATCAAGCGTAATTTTTACGGTATTTCCCGCAAGTTCATCTATCTGCATGGGACACCTCCTGTTAAACCGGTTAAACAGCTTATAGTCTGAAAGGACAAAAAGATATAATGAATACAACCACAAATGAAGCTCTTCTTAAGAAGATAGACGAAGCTCCTTTGCTGATGTCAAAGGAGGCGGCTAAGAAAAAACTGCGTAAGCCGAGAAGCATATACGGCGATCAGATACTTTTTATGCTGGCGATAACCGTCATTGCCACCTGCTTTTACGGTATGAGGGTAGTAACGGTATGTGCCTGCTCGGTGCTTGCCTGCATACTGACCGATATGGTCGGCTGTTTCCTTTCAAAGAAGGAATACGGTGTAAAAGACCTGTCAACCATAGCCTACGGTATGGCTCTTGCTCTTATGCTCCCTGCAAGCGTTGAATATTATGTCGTGATAATCGGCGCAGTGCTTGCAATTACGGTAAAGCATATATTCGGCGGCAAGGACAACTATATATTCAATCCTGCGGCGGTTGCGATAGCGTTTCTTATAATCTGCTATCCGACACAGGTGCTGATGTATCCCCAGCTTGACGCTCATCCGGAAATATTCGGAGATGCGGGAACGCTTGTAAGCGGAATCGAGAGCAGCTTTATAAAGAACGGTGCAATGCCGTCACTTACCCCGCTTGAGATACTTATGGGAAGATTCCCCGGCCCTATGGGAACTACTCATATACTCGTGCTGATAGTAAGCGGTATCTGCCTTATCTGCAGAAGAAGCGTGTCGCTTTCCGCTACTGTGGGCGGAATAGCCGTAATGGGTGTGCTTTCCTATCTCACAAGCAGTGTAGAGCCTGCTATGGACGCTGTTATTTTCCGTTTTATAAGCGGATTTGTACTGTTCGGCTTTATATTCCTTGCGAGCGATCCGCAGACGCTTCCGTTTACAAACGGCGGAAGGGTGCTGTACGGCATAGCGCTCGGCGTAATCACGGTTATATTCAGAAATTCCGCAAATATCGAGGGAATATTCGTGTTCTCTCTGCTGATAGTAAACGCTCTGTCGCTGTATCTTGACAAGCTGGCATTCGTAATAGGCGTACAGACAAAACAGCTTTTAAGATACCTTAGGCATAACCTCGGCTCGTTTGAGCGAATGACAAAGGACGCAAAGCAGGGTAAGACACCGGAGCTTTCGGATACGCAGGAAATTATGATTGAACCTGTTAATTATAATATGCCCCCTATCGACAATAAGGTCACAAAGGTAAAACGTCATAAAAAGTCGGTAATGGAGAATATTTCCGACAAAATATCGGATTCGGTAAAGAAGAAGAAAGCATCGGCGAAATCCGCCGGCGAAAACGAAAAGGAAAAGGAGGTGCAGCATGGCTCAGGCAAAACAGATGAAGCCGGAAAAGACACGGAAAAGTAACTTTAAATTCACCCGTGATCTTATAGACGGACTGGCAAAGCAGAATGTCGTGCTGATGACAGGCATTGTAAACGCACCTGTTATAATCGCCGCTACGACCTTCAAGAAGGGCGTGGTAATCGCTCTTGCTTTTGCGATAATATCGTTTCTGACGATAGTTACCTGTTCGTTTGTACCGAAAAAAATAGTTTATACCCTCAGAGTAATTATATATGCGCTGGTAGGCTCGGTCTATTATATCCCGACCGTACTTCTTTTAGAGCAGATCTTTCCGCTTACGGTCGAGCTTATAGGCATCTATATGCCGCTTATAATTACAAACGCTCTTATCTTCTCGAAAACGGAAAGCCGTTTCTATCTTGAGGACAAGCTGAAAATGATAATCGACGTAATTTTCTTCATAGCGGGCTTCGGCGCAGTGTGCGTCCTTACCGGAGGCTTCAGGGAACTGATATGCTTCGGCACGTTTGCCGGAATAAAGCTGTTTGATTTCAAGATTGCGGCCTTTGAATCACCTTTCGGCGGATTTATACTTGTCGGAATAATGGCAGGTATGTTCAGGGCGCTTTACAACTATCTGCGTAACCGCAGAATAAGGCTTAACAGCGAGGAGCATAACAAGGCGGCGGCTCACACCTACCGTTCAAGCACCGAAAGCAAGCCTGCTGCACCACATCTGCTTCCCTCGCAGGACGACAACGTAAAGGAGCGCAGTGATGGATAAATTAGCACTTTTTATCAATACGGCTATGCTCGCTATGTTTGTCGAGAATGCGATATTCTCCCGTGCGCTCGGCACAAGCGTGGCGTTCTACGCATCAAGAAAAAAAGAAAGCATATTCGGACTGGGTCTCGGCATAACATACGTTATCGTGGTTTCAAGCTGTATCACGTTCTTTATAGACGGGTGGCTTGCCGACTGGCAGTATTTTTATGTTGTCATGCCGCTTATATACACGCTGACGGTGAGCATAGTATATACGGGCAGTCTGCTCCTCCTGTGGAGATTCCTGCCAAAGATATTCAGAAACATCAAGAAATACGTTCATCTTTCGGTGTTCAATGCGGCAGTGCTGGGAGCATTGTTCCTGAACACGACATATCACGCTGATTTCTTTTCGTATATGGGATTCGGTGTCGGAATAGCGGCAGGCTTCTTCATTGCGGTGTTCTTCCTTCATATCGCAAACGAAAGGCTCAATTCCCCGCTTATTCCCGAGGCATTCAGAGGAATGCCGATAATGATGGTTTTTGTCGGCATTATGTCACTTGCATTCTATGCGCTGACAGGATATAACACAGGCGCTATCTGATAATTTCTAAAATGGAGATACTGATATGAGCAGAAAAAAAGGATTCAAGGTAAAACGTTCAAGAAGAAATCTGTATAAAAAACGTAAAAGCACCGGCAGGAAGATATTTGACGGGGTTCTTTTCGTTGTGATACTGGGCGCATTTGTCTTTGTGGGATACTCGGTCGCTTCTCCGCTGATAAAGTTTTTCGGCGGAAACGGGGACAATTCCTCTGTGAGCGAGCCTGCGTGGACACCGCCCGAATCGCTCCCCGAAACATCGGACAGCAATTCGCAGGCGAACACTTCGGACAACACGTCAGGCAACTCAGGCGGCAGTGATACAACAAAGGATAACACCTCCTCAGCGCCAAGCGAGGTAACATCTGCTTTTGCGACGGTCGCTCCCGACTCCGCACTGAAAAGCGATGCCGCACTGAATAAGTTCCTTGCCCCAGCAAAGGACAGCGGTTATAACACAGTCGTATTTACGCTTAAAAACACCACAGGCGAACTGTTATACAAATCATCGCTTAAGGCTGTAAAGGATAATACAGACGTAAATAAGGGCAGTCTGACGGCGGCTCAGATAGTAAAGGCGTGCAAAGCGGCAGGAATCACTCCCGTTGCGGCTATAACAACGCTTTACGACAGAAAGACACCGTATCTTTTCGACAATGCAGGATATATAATTACAGACGGAAACTGGAGCTGGCTGGATGCCGCCGCCGATAACGGCGGTAAACCGTGGACTACCCCCTATTCCGCAGATGCGGTAAATTATTATGCGGATATATGCGGAGAGCTTGCAAAGGCAGGATTTGCCGATATTGAGCTTGAAAACACCGTCTTCCCGAACTTCCAGTCCTATGACTACTCGCTGTTGTCAAAGGAACTGCAGAATGCCAACAGAAGCGAAAAATTAGCCGTTCTTGCGGCATCGTGCGCAAAGAAAGCAAAGGAAGGCAACGCAACCGCAACGGTTGAAATAAAGGCTGACGCACTGCTTACAATGTCGGCTACGGCTTATGACGGTACGGCTGAAATATGGTCTGCGAAGGATAAGATGGGTGACAGCAGGGTACTTGTCACAATGGATATGTCGCTGCTTGGCACAAAGCTTCAGACCTCGGCAGACAAGACGGTAACGGTTGAAAAGGATAAGGTCAAGGCGATAAATCAGATATTCACGCTTGTAAAGAAGGCTGTCGGCGACAAGGAAATATCGGTCGGAATAACAGGCAGTGCAAATTTAACGGCTGACGAAATCAAAAATTGTAAAACGGCACTCGAAAAGCTCGGATTTACCGATATAAGATTCGAATAAATACACAAAAGTGCTTGCATTTGCGGCATTTTTAAGGTATAATTAGAGAATAACGAAAGAGCGAATATCGCACGGAAAAGAAAGGAATACAAAATGACAGAATTATTGACATTATTATCAAGCGGACAGACAGCAACAACCACAGGACAGGGCGGAAACGATATAGTGAGCATTCTCACAATGCTTATCCCCCTTGCGCTTATGGTAGTTATATTCTACTTCCTTATCATAAGACCCGAAAAGAAGCGCAGCAAGAAGATGCAGGAAATGCTCAACAACCTTGAGGTTGCTGACGAAGTAGTAACAACAGGCGGTATTGTCGGCAGAGTATTAAGAGTTACAGATGATACTGTACTTATCGAAACAGGCTCTGACAGAACAAAGATCCGTGTTTTAAAGAGCAGCATTGCTGAGAACAGAACTGTTCACGATGATACGGAATCAAAGTAAGAGATTCTGAGATATTACAAAATATACACCCTCACGGCATCAGCTGTGAGGGTGTTTTTTGCGAAAAAATCCATCGTACTTGCCCGAAGATTATCGAACAGTACGATGGATTTAACTTATTGTACCGATATGCGACATTATGCGGTTACATATCGAACAGGTTTATCACTTCAATACCTTTGGCTTCAGCCATGCGTACCGTCTGACCTGTGCCGCTCCTGCTGTTGCTTTGGTCATAATACGCCACACAGCAGTCTGCAAGCTCTGTCAGGCGGGCATTACGCTGTTTCATACAGTCCTTGGTGTATTCACTGCCGATATACTCAATGCTGTCAGCCGCCATCATTATCGCATAAAACTCCTGCTTGTCGTTGTAGCTCCAGTTCTTTGTCTGCTCTTCGTTTGAGCAGGGGAGTACAAGGTGTAGCTTTATATCGAGTGCCTTGCGTTTTCTCAGATACAGCACCATATGAGCGCACATAGTGTCGAAGCCGAGAGCGCCGCCGCAGTAGAAGTCGGTAACGCCACGCTTGACAAGTCCGCATATTGTGCTGTCAAGCAGAGATTTAAGCGCATACATATCCGAGCTGTCAATTTTACGATGCCCTGTAAAGCAAACCGATGTCATACGCAAAGCCTCCTTTTAGTTACGATAAAAAGAAAAATAAGCCGTATCTGCGTCTGACAAATACGGCTGATGTGCTAAAGCAAGATGTAAATCAGTCTTCAACCTTTTCTTCGATGAACTTAACGATGTCACCGACAGTCTTGATCTTTTCAACCTGATCATCGGGAATCTCGATGTCGAACTCTTCTTCAAAGCTCATTACGAGGTCTACTACGTCAAGTGAATCAGCGCCGAGGTCGTCTGTGATGCTTGCAGCCTCAGTAACCTTGTCTTCTTCAACGTCGAGCTGGTCAACGATTATCTTTTTTACCTTATCAAATACCATTTGAAATCTCCTCCGTGTTTTTAAAAAGAAATTTTCTTTCGTTAATATTATACGGCATTACGCCGAAATAATCAAGTCGTATTTACAACAAATACATTAAAAAAATGTCTAAATTTACAGGGTGTATTTCTACACTTTGCACAAGTTTATAATAGCATCGTTATGTTATTCCATAGCGATAAGCGAAAATGGTTTTATATGTTTTTAAGCTACCGTTAGTTCTATTCGTCGGATAACACTTCTCGGGTTCGCTATTCTATACGATAACGTTGCTGCTATTTACGAGGGAAAGAACCAAAGGGACTAGGGAAAGGGACTGCCGCCCCTATCCCTATCCCTTAGGTTCTCTCCCTCGTGGCTCCCTCTTTCCTTACCCACACCCT
>OHJT01001561.1_pt1 | contig 11645 bp, 7 predicted proteins | sample 1568651 | NCBI WGS metagenome assembly OHJT01 (sample SAMEA3879608, study PRJEB24766) | human gut metagenome | biome: human-associated habitat; feature: feces | place: USA | collected 1985/1987 | reverse complement strand
CCCGGAAACTCCCGAAAAATTATCACCGTTGGCTCGTATGATTTTGCCGAAAGAACCGATGTAATTTCTTCCTCTCACTCCGGCGCAGGTCCTACGTTTTCCTGCATCAAAAAACCGGACGTCGTTGCGCCCGGTTCTCATATTATCAGTTGCTGCCCTCCCAACAAAACAAACGGCTCTTTCTACTCAAAGAAAAGCGGCACCTCCATGTCCACACCAATTGTGAGCGGTGCCATTGCCCTGCTTTTAAGTAAATATCCTTCCATGAGCCCAAGAGAGACAAAAATCCGGCTGAAAAACTCCAGCACGGATCTTTCTCTCCCCCACACACGCCAGGGATGGGGTTATTTAAATATTCCTTCCTTACTTAGTACCTTCTGACAGGTGCCAAATTTCATCATTGTATTGCGAAATCGTGCGGTCAGAGGAAAAGAAACCTGCTTTTGAAATGTTGACAAGCATTTTCTTTGCCCATTCTTCCCTGTTTTCATAATCCGCATAGGCTTTTTCTTTGGCTGCCACATACGCTCTGTAATCCGGGAATGTCATAAACCAGTCTTTATTCAATAACTCGCTATAAAGTCTTGTAAGCATCGTCTTGTCACCAAGTTTCTGCATTTTCTTGCTGACAATAAAATCAACGGCTTCTTTTAACTCCGAATCTTTTTCATAATAATCTTTTGAGCAGTAATCTCCACGCTCATAGCGGGCAATTACCGTATCACTGTCCTCTCCGAAAACATAAATGTTATCATCGCCGACAAGCTCATGAATTTCCACATTGGCACCATCCTCGGTTCCCAAAGTAATTGCACCATTTAACATAAACTTCATGTTGCCGGTACCACTTGCTTCTTTCGAGGCAAGCGAAATCTGCTCCGAAATATCACATGCCGGAATCAGTTTTTCAGCCTTTGTGACGTTGTAGTTTTCTACCATAACAACCTGCAGATGTTTTCTCACCTTACGGTCTTTTTCAATCAGACTCTGCAAGCACAAAATCAAATGAATAATGTCTTTTGCAATCGTGTAAGCCGGTGCTGCCTTCGCTCCGAAAATCATGGTAATCGGACGTTTTGGCAGTTTTCCTTTTTTGATTTCTTTATATTTGTAAATGGCATACAGAGCGTTCATCTGCTGTCTCTTATACTCATGGAGACGTTTAATCTGAATATCAAAAATAGAATTTTCGTCAATTTCTGCTCCCTGGGTCATGTTCAGGTACCTCTTAAGCTCCGCTTTTGCTTCTTTTTTAATTTCTTTTATTTTGCCAAGAACTTTTTCGTCATCTTTGTAAGCCAGCAGTTTTTCCAGTTCCTGGGCATTTTCCATATATCCAGTTCCAATGAGTTCTGTGATATAATCTGCCAGTTTGTGGTTGCAATGCATCAGCCAGCGGCGGAAGGTAATACCATTGGTCTTGTTCTGGAATTTCTCCGGATAAATATCATAAAACGGTTTCAGTTCAGATTCCTCTAAAATCTGTGTATGAAGAGCAGCAACTCCATTGACTGCATATCCAAAATGAATATCAATGTGCGCCATATGTACACGATTCATTTCATCAATAATATAAACTTTCTCATTGTGGAAATCTCTTCTCACTCTTCTGTCCAAATCGCGGATAATTGGCACTAAATGAGGAACTACTTTTTCCAGATAAGAAATCGGCCATTTTTCCAGGGCTTCTGCCAAAATTGTATGGTTTGTGTAAGCGCAGGTTTTACTTACTACATCCACCGCTGTGTCCATATTAAAGTTCTTTTCCTCTGTAAGGATACGGATAAGTTCCGGAATAACCATAGTAGGATGGGTGTCATTAATCTGGATGCACACATGTTCGTGAAGCTGATAGAGATTTACGCCTCTTTCTTCTGCTTCTTTCAGAATCAACTGCGCTGCATTGCTTACCATGAAATACTGCTGGTAAATTCTCAGAAGCTGCCCATCCTCATCGCTGTCATCCGGGTAAAGGAATAAGGTAAGGTTTTTGTGAATATCTTTTTTGTCAAACCGGATTCCGTCTTCAATGATGCTTTCATCCACACTGTCTAAGTCAAATAAGTGCAGCTTATTGCATCCGCTGTTATAACCAGGAACATCAATATCGTACATGGTTGATTTTAATGTAAAATCTTTGAATGGCACTTCAAAGCTTACATTGGTTCTGGTCAGCCAGCTTTTGTCTGTAATCCATGGATTTTTCTCTTCCTGCTGTTTGTTGTCATGGAATTTCTGAAGGAAGAGTCCATCATGATAGTTTAATCCCACTCCGTCTCCGTTTAATCCAAGAGATGCAATGGATTCTAAGAAGCAGGCTGCCAAACGTCCCAGTCCACCGTTTCCAAGAGAAGGTTCCAGCTCTGCTTCTTCGATTTCTGTTAAATCCTTTCCGTTCTTTTTGAGAACTTCTCTGGTTTCTTCAAACAATCCCAGATTAATTAAGTTGTTGGATAAGAGTTTTCCAATGAGGAATTCTGCTGAAATATAATAGAGTTTCCTTTTTCCCTCATTGTGTTTTGCTTCCTGCATTTTTTCTTTTACAATCTTTAAAAGTGCGGCATAAATCTCTTCATCAGACGCCTGGCAAATTTCCTTTCCGAATAATTCCTTTACTTTTATTGTTAATTCTTTTTCCATTTGTTCTCTTTCCTTTCTTATAGCTTCTTATTTTCCAGTGCTTCATAAACCCGCAGAATCTCCCCTGTACTCCATGCCTGGGCAAAACAGCCTCTGGATGAGGTAGGATTTTTTCCATCATAAATCTCCGGTAACTGTCCCACACAGCCTTCTCTCATAGCGCTTTCCATGACCTCTAACTGGGCTTTCACTGTTTCTACAGCCTCATCGCTATACTGGTGAACCTTCAGGTAAGCTAGATAATAGGCTCCCAGGGGAAATGTCCACACAGTTCCCTGGTGATATGCCATATCCCGTTCTTCCACAGGCCCACCATAGATTCCATGGAATTCCTGGTCTTCTTCTTCCAAAGTACGCAGACCGTATGGGGTATACAATTTTTCAAATACAGTTTCCACTACCATTTTCTCCTGCTCTTTGGAAAGCATGGTAAATGGCATGGATACTGCCCAAATCTGGTTGCACCGTATCTGAGTGTCTGCTTTTGTGCCGGACACCAGGTCTTTTAAACAACCTTTTTCATCTAGCCAGAACTGCTTCTGAAAATTCTCTTTTACCTGTTCTGCCAGTTTCTCATAGCTTCCTGCCTGTTCTCCTGTAAGTTCTGCCAGAATGTCCATGATTTTCAGTGCATTGTACCAATAGGCATTGATTTCCACTGGTTTTCCATGTCTTGGTGTGGGAAGAATTTCTCCAATCCGCACATCCATCCAGGTAACCTGCGCCAGGCCTTCCCCAGCCTGTATCAACCCGTCTGCATCCATGCGGATACCAAAATGAGTTCCTGCCATATAACCACTGATGATACGTTTCATCACCGGATAAACTTCCCGGACAAAATCTGCATCCTGTGTTGCTTCATAATAAAGGTAAACTCCATTGATAAACAGCAAGGCAGCATCTACAGTATTATACATAGGTTCCTGTTCCCCTTCCGGAAACAGATTTGGCATAAGTCCGTCCTTTTCGTGAGCAGCAAAGGTGCGGAGGATTTCTTTAGCTTTTTCATACTGTTTTGTTGAAATGCAAATGCCAGGCAAGGCAATCATGGTATCTCTTCCCCAATCTTCAAAAAAGGGAAATCCTGCCAAAATGGTACTTCCATTGGTGGATGCTCTTCTGGCAATAAACTGATTTGCACTTTTTGCAAGCTGTCCTGCAATCGGTGAAGTAAATCCTGCACGTTTTTCCAATGCCTTTTTATATACCTTTGCTTCCTGTATAACTGTTGTGGCATTCTGTACAGACTTTTCCATTTCATACACAATTTCTAGCATTACCCGGCTCCCCGCTGGTATCGCAATAAAAATTTTATGATTTGCTTTTGCATGTCCGCAGGCTCTTCTTCCGTCACATACATCATAAGAGTAAAATAAAGTTTCCCGTTCTTCAGGAATTTTTAAAACATCCCCGTTAGTTCTGAAAAACAGTTGTATTCCTTCACTTTCTACCTTATTCTCCTGTGGGCAAAAATGTATTTCCTGCAAAGGATCCAAATCCTGGTTTTTAGCTACAAACTGAAAAAAAGGTGTTACAGAAAAAATGCCTTCCCTTTTACTTCTGTTATGGATTTGATACTGCAGGGCAATGCGGTTTGCCTCCTGCTCCATAGCCACTTCTTTGACAATCTCCATACCTTTTACATGAAACCGCCACAAAGGTGTATCGTCATAAACAAAAGAGGAAAGATACTCATATCCCTTCTCAGCTTCTTTCCCCTGGAATTCCTGAGAAGAAATCACAATCTTCTCTTCTTCTAATTCCACTTCTTCTCTGATTCTGTGAATCAGATTGTATCTATGATTAGGCGGATTGGTACATGCCATAAGAAAAGCATGGTCATTTCTGGAAACCCCTCCCATCATATTCATAGAAGAAAATCCACCCAGACCATTGGTCATTAAATAGCAATTTTCTTCTCCCCTTTCCAGGGTTTTAAAATCTTGTTTTCCATAAATCCATTTCATATCTGTTTCCATCACATTCTACATTTCTATTTCAGTTTTGTATTTTAGCATAAGGATGGAATACGCACATACAAATATCTAAACATATACTATCAATTATTAAACTCTTCTATTTTTCCTTCCGGATGACTTCCAGACGCTTATCCATCTCTGCCAGAAAGTCTTCCTTACTCATTTCACCCTTCAGATAAATAGGAAGATATTCATTAAAGAAATCTGTCTGTATCTCCTGCTCCCATTTCATCTGATAATTGGGCATCACGCGTTCTGACTGTTCTACTGCTTCCACGTACTCTTCCTGAAGGCTGTTTAAATCTTCCTTTGCATAAAGTCTCTGTGTATTCTCTCTTTCTCTTTGGGAGCGGTATTCCAGAAGTTTTACAGCTCCCTGTGTAACCTCTTCATCATATCCGGCAGTAACTGCCCAGGCGCTCATTCTTGGAGAATTCATGAGAATATTTCCGGGAAAAGGTGCAAATCCCATCTGTTCCTTGATTTCATCCGGCATTTCCTCTACCATCCAATATCCATTGGCAAAAATGGCTGCCTCTCCCTTCTGGAAACGCTCTGCGGCTTTGTCATATTCTATTTCTACCGCATCTTCAAAGGTGTATTCAAACAGAGTGGTAAGCACTTCTAAAAGCTCATACATGCTTTCATTATTATAGCTTCGGGAAAAATCTTCTTTTAAAAACACTGTCCCTTCTTCTGTTCCGTAGATATAGCTGGTGGCAAACAGCATGGGAACCCAGTAGCTTCCGGAGCCATGAAGAGATAATGGCATAATCCCCTGAGCCTTTAATTTTTCAAGGCAATCAAAAAATCCTTCCCAGGTTTCCGGAAATTTTTCATATCCAGCCTGCGCCAGAAGTTCTTTGTTATAAATAATTCCTGCGTAAGACTGAATCGAACTTCCAAGAGGAGAAAGATAAATGGCTCCATCTTCCTCCTGACACTCCTCCAGAATCTCTTTTCGAAAGGTGGCTTCCCATTCTGGGGACTTCTCCATATAAGGCCGCAAATCCACCAGACGCCGCTCCTCCACCAGCAAACGGTAAAAATCATAATCAAATCCGGCATCTGTAATCACTGCCGGCATCTCATCCAGCACATTCCACTGTTTCAGCCTCTCTCTGTAGCCTGCTGTACTTTCTGTAAGCCACTCCACTTCCACAACACACCTTCCTTCATACAACGCATTAAATTCTTCCACAAACTCCAGGTTATTGCTTACATTTGTAGCTGGATCCACACGAAACACAACAGGAATTTTCACTGGTTCTTCTGACTTTTTTTCCACTGTTCTTTCTTCTCTGCTGCACCCTGCACATAAAAAAGCTATGAACAGCAGTGCGAAAGCCCATCCTCTTCTATTTTTATTACACATTCTGTTCCCTCTTCTTTTCGTATATAACATATGCTCACCTGTTCTCCATAATAAGTACGCAGCCTTTTCACCACATTGGAAATTCCAAAGCCGCCTTCTTTTTTCTTCACAAACGCAGTGATTTCCTCCAGAGGCATCTTCCCCATATTATTTAAGTGCTTCAGCGCCTCTTCCTCGATGGGTGTCCCATTATTTTCCACAGAAAAACATAAACATTTATTCTCCTGGTAAACCCGAATCCAAATCATACCATCTGAATAAATATCCCGAAATCCATATTTAATGCAGTTCTCCACAACAGGCTGCAAGGTCATTTTCAGAATTTCTACCTCTCTGATGCTGTCCTGAATCTCAATCTGATAATCAAACAAATCTGTATTTCTGATTTTCTGTATATCCATATAGGCTTTTACATGTTCAATTTCTTTGTCCACCTGGATATAACTGTTTCCATTACTCAGATTAATTCTCAGAAACTTGGACAGAGCCTGTATCATTTTCATGATGGTTTCTTCTTTTTGAATTCTTGCCAGCATATAAATGGTGTCCAGCGTATTATACAGAAAGTGTGGTCTTATCTGATAAAGCATAACCTGCAATTCACTTTCTTTTAACTCTCTCTCCTTATGCTGCACGTTTTCCATTAAATGCTTCACTTCCCCAAGCATTCCATTATATGCCTGTCCAATATAGTCAAGTTCTGTATTCGTATCCAAAACAAGCTGATCATCCAGCTTCTTATCTCCAAATTCCCCCATCACTTTGCGTATCTTCTTAATAGGTCTTGCCAGCCTTTCTGACCAGAAGCTCATGCACACCATCAAGAGAATATATCCTGCCAGAAACAAAATAATCATGATTTGCTGCACTTCTTCTACAATCTGATTTGCTATATGCTTAGGCGCAAAGGTTACAATCGTAAAATCTGTGTCTGCATCTGTTTTTTCAATAACTATTCCATGCTTCAAGCTGTTTCTGGAAGCTTTTTGCCTGGTTTGCTGAAACTCTTTTCTCCATTTCTTTCTGTCCTCGTCCGGAAACTGCTCGAAGCAGCGGTTCCCCTTGGCATCCTGAATAAAGTATACAAGCTCCGGATTATCAATCTGTTCCCGCAAGGGGCTCCAGATATGCTTGTTCAGTTTCAAAATCAAAAATCCCGGCTCATGCAGGGAATTCATCTCATGAATGCGCCGCAGGGCAAATAAGCTTTTCTCTCCTGTACCGAAAATCGTGTCTTCTGCCCAAAGCAGTTTTGTCTTAGAATATTCTTCCCCAAATCCCTGATAAATCTCCGTCTTTTTAAGCTCTGCATAAGAAATACTCACATCTCTCAGAGAATAGAAATTTTCCTTGTTATCTACTATAAGATATGCATCCAGAAAACTCCGGTTGTAGCAGGAAACCGACCTTTTCAACATTTCCTTTTCTGCTGTATTTACAGAGGTATTTCGAAGAGTTTTCTGCACATATTCATTAATTACAAAATCTCCGGTAAGCTGGTTTAATTCCTCATAAAGATTCTCAAATTCTCCTGCCAGTTTGTCATTTACATTCGTATACTGCTCCGCAAGAAGCCCTGATATTTTGTTTGTAATGACCTGTTCCACTGCCAGATAGGTAAAAATATAAATGGTTCCACAGATGAGCGTTACAGACAAAAACGTCTGCTTACGAATTCCAAATAAAAATTTTTTGAAATTTATTTTCTTCTTCATCCGTCCACACTCCTTTTGTATTCACTGGGCAGCATTCCTGTATATTGCTTAAATACCTGAGAAAAGTAGGAAGCGTTTGGAATCCCGACTTTATCGCAAATCTCTGAAATATGATATTCCTGCTCTGCCAGTAATTCCTTAGCCTTCTCCATTCTCATATTCTGCACATACCGCTTAAAGGACATCTTCACTTCATTTTTAAATAATCTTCCAAAATAGACCGGATTCAAATAAACATGTTCCGATACCTCTGTAATAGATAAATCCTCTTTCTGCAAGTGTTCCTGTATATAAGCAATGGCCACCGGTATATATTCCTGAAAATACCGGTCTGATACCTGCTTAGGAGCTGTGCTTTTCCATTCAATAATACGGACAAACAGTTGATACAAAATACTTACCATTTTGGTAATGGCAACACTATCTACCGTCTCGTAAAAGTTGTGAAAACTTTGCCGGAGTCCTTCTGTAAGCCCCCAGGCTTCTTCCATGGCAAACTCAATCCGTACAGCAAGACGTCTTAAATAAATCCGGATAAAATACTCTGACTCTGGCAAAACATAAAGGAATTTTTCAAAAGCCTTCTTTAACTGCTCCTTATCCCCCTTACGAAGGGCGCTGATAATCTGAGTTTCCATATCTGCAGAATATTTCGGAAGGGATTTTAAAGAAATCTTATTATCCATTAAAATCGTTCCTGCTCCCGCTTCTGCCGCGATTTCATACAATTCCAGGGCATGATCACAGGCATTTTTCATTCCCTCTATGCCAGTTCCAATACCTGACAGTGCAGAAATCATATCCCCCTTCATTTCTTCCTGAAGATTTTTTAAAAGAATTTTCAGGGATGCTGTTTTTTTCTCTTTTCCAAGGTCAATGACAAAACACAAAATCCCATCCTGAGTTTTCCGAAGCCATACCTGGTAGGATTCCTTTAATTTCTTATACAGTTCTGTTTCCAGCGCATACTGTTTCATGTTAAACTCTTTTTGATTTATAATGCGCCTTGCAATATCAATCCCTACTGCTGCCACTACAAAATCATTGGTCATCATATCCTGTCTTCTAAGACTTACCGCCAGTTCTTCCAGCTCTTTTTCTTCTACCATGCCTTCCAGATATTTCACTACCATTTGATTCAGGAAATTATCCTGATCCTCCAGAAGTATTTTTTCCCACAGAGAATAATTCTTTTCTTTAAATTTTTTCTCCCTGCATTTCTGATAAATTTCTCCCATGATTTTTTCCAGTTCCTCATCCTCAATAGGTTTTACAAGATAAGCCATGGCTCCATTTTCACAGGCTTTTTTCGCATATTCAAAGTCCCGGTACGCACTGATTACTACAAAGTTTGCGGAAATTCCCTGTTCCTTCACTTTTTCAATCAGAGTCAGACCACTCATTTTCTTCATGCGCACGTCAGTCAGTACCACATCCGGCTTCTTCTCCACAATATCCGGCAGCGCTTCCTCCCCATCTCTGGCCCATCCCACTACCTGGAATCCCATATTTTCCCAATCGTAGGTTTCCAAAAGACCTTTTAAAATAATGGCTTCATCATCTATTAAATATAATGTAAGTAGTGTCTGCTGATTAAACCGTTTCCGGTTCAAAATCAGCAGGTTGTAATCCAATCAGCTCCAAAAGATAAATAAGAGCAAAAAGTATTCGTGACTGAATCTTGAATAAATTCGTCACAAATACAGATAACGCAATCGATGTAAATGTTGTGTCATAGAGCTTGGTTCTTATCAAGTCCATTCCGTAGCAGCGTTTACTTAAACTGAATGAGCGCTCTACCTCAATTCGATCGGTGTTATCCTGATATTCCTGCTTTTTCTCTTTTAATGATTGTTTTGTAAGGCTTGGTCTCCCAAGCTTTGGACCAGATAATCGTATTCCATGAAGCTTACAGAAATTTCTGTTGTCTCTGGTTCGATATATTTGGTCTGCCAGTAGGCGTTCTGGGTAATGACCAGTTCGTTCCCTGAATCGTTCCACTGCTTCAACAAGTTCTGTACTTTCATTGTAGGCATCATAGGATATTTTTTCTATTCTGCCAAGACCGCTATCATCAATGCTTAAATCAAACTTAGCACCAAATTCAACCGGAGCTTTTGTTTTTCCTCTGACGATTGGTCTAATCCATGGCTGTGAGATACTGACAATGCGGTTTTCTACACTATGAACCTTGTTTTGGTACATGTACTGTTGTTGTTCATATAGCTTATATATTGTCATCAGAAGTGATATTTCCTTTGCAGTCGGCGCATAACCTTCTCCCATATAGCTTTCAAGATAACCGATATCACGTTTGAGGTATGCTAACTGTTTACGAATGGTTGCTCTGATTTTCTTAGTGCTGCGTTTCTTTGCTTTCGCAAGTGCAAGGTAGTTCTTTCTGGCTTGCCTGCGATACATACGTGGTCTTGAAAATCCATAACTTTTACAGAAACGGATGATGATAGTCTCCAGTTTTTCTCTGGCTTCATTGAGCAATGAGAAATCCTGCGGATACCTGATATTTGATGGGGCACAGGTTGCATCAAGCATAAGAGTTCCTTTGTTCTCCGGTTCCTGTTCAGGTTTTGTTTTTGATTCACCATCTCCACCACAAGAAGGCGGATTCGTATGATCATCATCGTTTTTATCTTTGGATTCCTTCTCTTTCAAGGCTTCCAGCATATATTCGTTGGCTTCCATGATAACGTCCATTTTCAGACGTTTACGGAATAAGACCAGCGTACTTGCGTCAATCGGAGGTTCTTCCTGATATCCAGGAAGTCCGATGAAATACTGGTAATACGGATTTTCAGTCAACTGATCCACCAATTCTCTGTCAGAATACTGATATTTGGTTTGGATGATTAGCGAGCCAAGGGCAAGACGCAGAGGCTTTGCAACGCGTCCATTCTTTCCTTTGAACAGACGGGAGTATTTCTTTTCGAATATCTCCCATGGGATGGCATCTGCCATCTTTATCCATCTGTTTTCAGGATTCATATGAAGGCCTATTGGCTGGTTGAAACTGAGGAAGTTGCTCTGTGTATTGTCAGTATACTTGTACATTGATTTTTTCACTCCTGTAAGGGTACTTTTCTATAGAAAACTGCACGTAAAAAGATTTGATTACTTATAAAACCGTGCACTTTATTATATCATTTTCGAGTGAAAAATGCAGTAAAATCAATGGTTTCAAGCTGTTTTTCTATTAATCAGCAGACACTATCTAAATATGGCAACAATGCACATCCACCAAATTCATTTATACTTGGCGGATGTGCATCAACTATATTATTCAAGTTCTTGACTTTGCATTTTTAATTCAAAAATAGTTTCTTCAATAACCCGTACACATTCATCTGTATTATTTTTTATATCTTTACCCCAGAATCTGACTACAGTCCATCCCATAAATAACAATTTCTTATTAATCTCATCGTCCCTCTCACGGTTTCTGGAAATCTTCTCCACCCAATACTCACTGTTATTTCCTTTTTCAAGTCTTGGTTTTAAAACCTCCCAGTCTTTTCCATGAAAAAACTCCCCATCACAAAAAATAGCAATTTTATACTTTGTCAATACAATATCCGGTTTTCCAGGAAGATTCTTATAATTCTTTCTATATCTATATCCTTTATTCCATAACGCCTTTCTTAATATTGTTTCTATTTTTGTATTATCAGACCGTATATGTTGCATATTTTTCTTTCTTTGGCCTGGTGTCAAATTATCCATATCGATTACCTCAAAAAGACTTCATCATTATGATATCCAAGAAATGATTTATCCTGCAAAAATTTATCTGGAAGATTAATTTGTTTTCTTTCATATCCATAGAACTATTCTCTTGTCTGTTTATCCATTTCAACATTTTTCATTTTTAGTTTACTATCTAATGTTATTAATCCTTTATCGAAAGCCTTATCATGTAAT
>OHJT01001559.1_pt1 | contig 11669 bp, 9 predicted proteins | sample 1568651 | NCBI WGS metagenome assembly OHJT01 (sample SAMEA3879608, study PRJEB24766) | human gut metagenome | biome: human-associated habitat; feature: feces | place: USA | collected 1985/1987 | reverse complement strand
AAAGCTGATGCCTGCATGTAAGCATGACGCATCAGCTTTTTTATTCTTAAGGTGGCTCAAATCATTATGTCTAAAGTATAATAATACTTGCGCACTTCAAATCATTGCCCAGATTGTATACTCTGCCGGAATCGACGCCGACAACAGTTGGTCGAAGAATGTAGTACTCGCTGTTTTTTACAACTCTTGCCTTTTCACCATTGCTAAGCTGTACAATTGAATCAACAGGATATAGAATCATACTGCTCATGAAAGCACGCATGACACCTATATCAAGCTGGTTTGTCATGGACATAAGCATCTCAACTGCATCGCGCTGTGAGAAGGCATCCTTGTACGGACGCTTTGTGACAAGCGCATCATAGACATCTGCGACAGACAGAATCTTTGCAAACTGACAGATTTTGGGTGCATCAAAGCCGAGTGGATATCCGGTTCCGTCAATGCGTTCGTGGTGCTGCAGCACTCCCATCAGTATAGAGTTGTTTAAATCCTTTCGGTCTTTTAGCATATTGTAGCCGTACACGGAATGTTTTTTCATGATATTAAACTCATCATCCGTGAGCCTGCCAGGCTTGTTTAGAATTTCATTGGGGATCATTGTCTTGCCTATATCGTGCAGCAGGCCGGATACACCTATGTCGTGGATTTCGTTGTCAGGCAGCTTCATCTGCTTGGCAAGAATCATTGAAATAGTAGCCACATCCACACTGTGCTTGAAGGTGTACTCATCGCTTGTTTTGAGAGAACTGATATCGACAGCTATGGCATCGTTTTCATTGATGGCCTCCATGAGCGAGTCTGCAATCTGGTTTGTTGCCTGTGTTAGCTCCTCGGAGTTAGTGTTGTTGAAGATGTACTGGACACCGGTTGATACACGCTGCCTGACACTGTCGCTTAAGGTGACCTTGGAACGGTCGTCTGTACGCAGCTGTTTGACCATGGCGGCAGCCTTTGGAGACAGTATGGCATCCGGATCGTCAGGATCAGAATTTCCCTCGCGGATGTATACTGACATTATACCGAGCTTAAGCAGCGAAGAGATGATATAATCATCGATAGCTGAGCCCTGTACCACCAGGTTACGGCCGGTAGGATCCTTGATGACCTGATCAATAATCATGCCGGGTTTCAATTGTCGTGTTCTCATATATCTGCGTTTAATCATTTTTGCCCCAAAACTAAATAAGTCTACTCTAAAAACAATTCAAAATACTACGAATATTATATAGTATATTTGTACTAAAAACAATCACAAATTGAGATTTTTTAAGCAATTTTTTGTAATAGAATAAAAACCCCGGCATTTGCCGGGGCTGTTGATAGCAGTGTATTTATCAAAATCAGAGGTTAGATGTGGTGACCGCCACCACTGTGACTGCCGCCACTATGACCTCCACCACCGCTGTGACCGCCACTTGAGCCTGAGCTTTGTGGACTGTAGTGTCTTGTCTGGTTCATAAAGCGTGCGCGTGCATTTTGAATCTCTACCTTTGTAAATGCTGCACCCATTAGCTCGTTGCTCTTAGCCTTGCGGCCCTTTGACAGGGATAATGCATATACAAAGCAAAAAATCATGCCGGCAGCGAGAGCGATAAAGATGCTCGAAATGTATCTGAGAGGCTGATATATGTCCGCCTGCAAGGACTGTGTTGACCTGGTCTATAGTTTCCATGCAGCAGGTGAAATAGTCGTAATCATGACTTGAGGTGGCATATATATAAGTGTTGTCACAGATGGAGTTACATTTTGAGTTCGGGATGGTTCTCTGCGTGCTTCCCTCACAAGCCAGATAAATCTCGTCTAAATCTCTGTCTATTACAAAAATGACACCGTTTGCACCGGTTCCGAAATAGCCTTCAAATGTATTGACTGCATAGTTTTCAGTGCTTCCGTAAGGATGTGAGGTAGTGGTGACAACAGCTATGTTGCAGTATTCGGTTGTCTTTTTCATCTGTGAGATGAGCTTGCCTTTTACGGCATCGTCAATGAAATTGGCAGAGTCCTCAAGGATGTACTCGTAGCCGGTAGAATTGTTTGTGCCGCTTAGATTGTAATTTGTGGCTGTTTCAGTGGCATATACATTTGATGAGCTGCTCAAAACAAGGACTGTAACAAGCAAAAATAATGTAAACAAAGCTGAGCACCTGCATTTTATACAATGCAAAAAAGGACTTTTATAATTATTTCTATGCACGGTCATCACCTCCCTTATGTGTGGCAAACTGTGGCAGCTTGCGCGTTGTAAGCACGTTGAATGCGCGGATGACATTAATCAGTGTGATAAGCACTGAGGCGATGATGATAAAAGCTGCGCCATAGTACCATGCATCGAGCACCGGCTGGAACAAAAGAACAGCATCGCCAATAAGCATGGATACCATGCCAAAGATGAGTCCGGCAACTCCCTTGTGTCCGGGCATCCGGTCAAAGCTTGAGAAGGCTCTGATTGAAAAAATAAATGATATGATGGTCAAAATAACAAATAAAATCAGGCTGCCGTCTGCATTGCTAAAGCTGCCTCCGATACCTGCAATGATTGCAAACAGAGCAGGAACAAATTGAATGACAAATATAAAAAGTATAAAGTAAGCTATAAACGATGTGTTTGTCTTTTTCTTTATGGTTTTCGTGGCCTTTTTTGCAGCCTTAAGGCGTCTGCGGTTGTTGATTGCACCAAGTGCCTCCGGCTGTTCCTTTGCGATACGGCCCTTATCCTCGGTACCGGCTTCCTTTACAGCAATCATGGTCAGCTCCTGTGAGTAACAGATATTTGCGATAATCGCAAGCACACCGACTATGGTGAGAGTCATTCCGGGAGTGAGAACCGTCAGCAGACATAATAAAATGTATACCGGAATTGCCGCAATGAGTGAGCCTAGCAGGAATTTACCGACAGATATAGGCAGATCTGCAACAACCTTGCCTGTCTGGCCGTTTACTGTGGCATATGCCACACGATCCTTATTGCGGTATGACAAAAACCATACCGGAAACATCGAGTAATCGGTTTCTTTTACAGTAGTGCCAAGACTTAAAGGCGAAAGAGCAGCGGAGTCACTGTCGACTGACAAGCCGGTAAAGGCAGGCTCTTTACCTATTTCGCTTACTGTGTTTGTGCAGGCTGCATCCATTGCGTCACTTGCATAAATCGTTGATGGTAAATCAGCTGTATCAGCGTAAAACCCACTTAAGAATGCCGGTGTAAAGCGCTTCATATTCTTCACATCATATGGCGCAAGTTTTTCGCTGATGCTGTCATCAAAGGATGATGATGCATCGTAGGACAGTCCCTTGTAGTAGGCGTCGAGATCTCCCTCGAGCCTGTAATGGTCTGTAATGATGTAATCTCCTGAACGGTGGGATCTTTTCGCCGGAAGTGAAATAGGAGCCTTCTGGGTTACATAATATGTCCAGTAAGGCATGTAGATACCTCTGAATCCGTCGATAAACTTAGGATCCTTAAGCTCCTTTGGCGCGAAAATAGCCTTTTTCATGAGGCTCATGTAGGCCTGCTTACAGTCATCCTTGGTCTTTGCAAATGGTATGATATAAGCCGGCTTGTGCTCCTTTTGCATGCGGCTGTAGAGCATAGTTGATGCACCGCAGAAGCTGCAGAAGCCTGCTGCGGTATCGTCTGTGCTCAGGATTTCTCCTCCGCACTGAGGGCATGTGAAAATGGTTGCGTCGAAGTCCTTCTGGACCTCGGCGTCAGAGGTTTTGTCCTCGTACGCGTAAGGGTCGAAAAGTGAATGACAGTATTCACAGGCTAACTGGCCTGATTTGATGTCAAACTTCACATTTCCACCGCAATTTTTACATGCGAACATTTTGTTTCTCCTTTCTATTCCCTTTTACTTTTTTATCTGCTTGAATAAATAATTCCTTCCAGATTGACGGATGGAAGAGGATGAGCAGTGGAAACAGCTCGAGTCTTCCGGCAAGCATGTCAAACATCAGTATATATTTGGAGAAATTATTAAAAAAGCCAAAATTGCATGTCGGACCGACCAGAGAAAGACCCGGTCCGATATTGTTAAATGTAGCTGCGACAGCCGTGAAATTGGTAGTGAAATCATAGTTTTCAACGGAAACAAGCAGCATTGAAACAACAAAAATGACGGCATACGTCATGAAATAAACATTTATTGACCTGATAACATCATGGTCTACAGGCTTGTGCTCAAAGGTGAGCTTTTTCACACTCTTTGGGTGAATGTAGCCATTTAACTCCTTGCCTATTGTCTTTACAGCGATGACAATACGCGATACCTTGATACCTCCGCCTGTGCTTCCTGCACATGCGCCAATGAACATCAAAAGCACAAGCAGTGTCTTTGAAAGCTCAGGCCATCTGTCGAAATCGGTGCTCGAGAATCCTGTTGTCGTGATGATTGACCCAACCTGAAACGCTGCCTTTGTGACTGCGTCAAACACACCGGTGCACATATGCGCGATGTTCACGCTTATGACTACAACGGAGGCTATTATGATGCCGAAATAGTATCTGACCTCCTCCACCTTAAGTGCGTCACGGATGTGACCGAAGAAAAGCAGGTAGTAAGCGTTGAAATTGACACCGAAAAGTATCATAAATATGGTAACAACCCACTGCAGATAAACATTATAGCTGCAAAAGCTGTCGTTTTTGATACCAAAGCCTCCTGTTCCGGCTGTGCCGAGAGAGGTACAGATGGCATCGTAAAGAGGCATTTTCCCGAAAAGCAGGAAAATAATCTCCATAGTCGTAAGACCAAAGTATATTATGTATAAAAGCCTGGCGGTATGCCTCATCTTTGGAACGAGCTTTCCAACCGAAGGACCGGGGCTTTCTGCGCGCATCAGGTTTATATTGCTGCCGCCTGAAAGCGGGATGATTGCCAGAAGAAATACAAGCACACCCATACCGCCAATCCAGTGAGTAAAGCAGCGCCAGAAATTCATGCAATAGGAGAGTGATTCTACCTCAGGCAGGATGCTCGCTCCTGTCGTGGTGAAGCCGGAGATGGTCTCAAAAAGAGCATCTGTGAAGCTTGGAATCTCTCCTGATATGTAAAACGGCAGACAGCCGAATATACTCAGTACAATCCAGCCCAGTGCGGTTGTTGCACAGCCCTCCTTCAGGTAAAAGGTAAAATCCTTCGGTTTTTTAGCCGAAAAAATAAAACCGATAGCTATGCTTATGAGTGCAACAATCAAAAAGTAGATGCCGCTTTTTTCATAATAAATACCGGCAACAATACATGGCAGAAGCAGCAAAAAGCCTTCAAGCTTTAAAATATATCCCAAAAGATATCGAATTACTGAAGTGTTCATATCATTCCCCCACTATTCCATAATATCCTGAAGATTCGTAAAGCCGGTATTGGTTGTTATAATCATGACAGTATCATTTTTTTGTATGCAGTCATTACCTGTAGGAATAATAATTTTGCCGTTTCGGTTGATGAAGCAGATGAGCAGATGCTTTTTGAGCTTTAGGTCTCGAAGCGGTATGTCTGTCACATTTGAGTTTTCTGATACAAAGAACTCAATTGCTTCAACTCTTGAGTCGTACATGTGGTAGAGAGTCTCTATATTGCAGTTCATAGAGTTTTTCTTTGCACGGACATAGGCAATTATGGCTTCTGAGGTGATGTATTTTGGCGAGATTACACTGCCAAGGTCCAGGCTGTTTATGACATTGGTAAAAGTTATACGATTAAGCTTTGTTATGACCTTTGCATTGGAAACCTGTTTCGCATAGAGCGTAAGCATGATGTTTTCCTCGTCTATACCGGTAAGAGGTACAAATGACTGGCAGGTCTCTATGCCCTCTTCCTTTAAGAGTGCCTGTTCTGTTCCGTCACCGTTTATGATGACAGCATCCGGAAGCAGTATGGAAAGTTCTTCACAGCGCTCGAAGCTATTTTCGATTATTTTGACCTTTATGCCTCGTGATATGAGCTGCTTTGCCAGGTAATATGCGGCCTTGCCGCCTCCGATAATCAGTGTGTTTTTTACGCTGTGTGTATTGACTCCGATGTGGCTGAAAAACTCCTTTGTATGTCTGCGTTCGCCGACAAATGACAGTTTGTCGCCCTTGCGGAGCACAAAATCACCTGATGGTATAGTGACCTCATCATCTCTCTCGACTGCACCGATAAGTATGTTGGCATGGTGTCTGGTGCCCAGATCCATGAGCTTTGTTCCGTCGAGGATGCTGCCCTCAGGAATCTCATATTTGATGAGCTGTGCCTGACCGTGAGCAAAGTTTGTCACCTCAAGGCTGGACGGCAGATGAAGAATATGAGCCATCTCAATAGCTGCCTCAAGCTCAGGGTTGATAATGAGTGCAAGACCAAGCTTGTCGCGCAGATATTTGGCCTCCTGGCTGTATTCAGGCGTTCTGACTCTGGCTATAGCAGCACAGTTGCCGACCTGTGTGGCAATGGTACAGCATAGCAGATTCAGCTCATCAGAGCCTGTGACTGCGATGATTAAGTCGGCATCATCAATACCCGCTTCCTGCAGTATCTTGTAGCTGGCACCATTTCCTGCAATACCCATTACATCATAGATATTTGATACCTGGGAAATCCTCTCCCTGTTTTTGTCGACAATTGTTATGTCGTGCCCCTCCTTGCCAAGCTGCTCAACGAGAGTACGGCCTACCTTGCCGCATCCGACGATGATAATTCTCAGTCCCTGGGAGGAAACCACTCCTTTTTTGAACATTATTTCCTCCGTATATAAAAATATAATGATATGAGGGTCAAAAGGTATTTTGCCTCTCATTTATGATTGTGTGGTGGATAGAATTATTATGACTATCATATATCAATGGATTATAACATAACGCATATATATTTCATAGAGAAAAAAGTCCCAAAAATATGAGATTGTAATAAAGTACAAAAAGTGATAAAATTAATTTTAATTGTAGTATTTGAATAGCTGTTTGAACAGCAATAAGAGATGGATTTTTGGAGCTTTAAGTAATGACGGGATTTTTAAAGGCAAACTACCATACGCACACCTATAGGTGCCAGCATGCATATGGCAGCGAGCGCGAATATATAGAGGCGGCTATCAGAATGGGCATCGCAGAGCTTGGCTTTTCAGACCATGTGCCGTGCCCCTTTAAGGATGGCTATGTGTCGGGCATCCGGATGACGATGGAGCAGGCACCGGAGTATGTGTATGCCATCAGGGAGCTTGGGAAGGAGTATGCATCCGACATAAAGCTCTACGTTGGCTTTGAGGCGGAGTACATACCGGAGTTTTTCAAGGAGCAGAAGGCTATGTTTGACAGACTTGGCTGTGATTACATGATAATGGGCCAGCATTTTATGAAATCAGAGCAGACAGGCCCGTATACAGGCACACCGACAGATGATGAGAGTCGTATACGCGAGTATGTGGATACTGTTATAGAGGGCATGAAAACAGGCATGTACAGCTATTTAGCACATCCTGATTTAATAAATTATCAGGGACTTGATTCTGTCTACGAATGGGAGATGACGAGGATGTGCAAGGCACTTAAGGAGCTTAACATACCGCTTGAGATAAACATGCTTGGTATCAGTGCAGGAAAGCACTATCCGACAGAGCGCTTCTGGTGTATACCGCATGACATCGGCAACAAAGTGATACTTGGGCTTGATGCACATACAGTGGACAATATATGTGATGTGGAAAGCTATGAAAAGGCACTTGATATAGTCAGAAAATATGACCTGAATCTTATTGACCGGATTGAGATATAGTTACTTACAAAATATCAAATACCAAAAGTGAGGAATGCTATGATTATTACAGAAGAAAAATATAATGAGGAATTAACAAGATATGTTTTGCCTTTTATCAGGCTTAATTTTGAAGATGGCTATATGAAGAGTGCAGATGGCACACGCATACATTACGGCTATGTGACGACACCTGTAGCAAAGGCTGCCATAGTCATATCACATGGATTTACAGAGTGTATGCCTAAATATTATGAGATGATTTACTATTTCGCAAAGGCCGGATACTCAGTATATATGGTGGAGCATCGAGGACACGGCTTTTCGGACAGAAGTGTATCCGATATAAGCATGGTCACTGTAAACAGCTTTGACGATTATGTGAGTGACCTTGATATGTTTATCCGCGAGATTGTGATGAAGCGTGAGGGGCGCAGACCGCTTTACTTGTACGGTCACTCTATGGGAGGCGCGATAGCTGCCCTGTATCTTGAGAAGCATCCTGAGGTATTTACAAAGGCAGTACTTTCAAGCCCTATGATAGAGATGCTTTATGGCAATTTTTCACATTTTGCCGTGGAGGCGATACTGTTTGTCGCAAGTGTGCTTAACTGGAACGATAAATATCTGCCGAGCCAGACACCGTATACGGATGAGTATGATTTTGAATCGAGCTGTTGTCTGTCAAAGGCGCGCTATGACTACATATACAAGTGCAAGGTGGAGGAGGAACGCTATCGTACAAATGGCGCCACCTACAGATGGTGCAGGGCCGGGCGCAAGGCATCCAAATATATAAAGAAGCATGCACAGGAAATTAAAATACCGGTGCTGTTATGCCAGGCGGGAAAGGATTATCTGGTTTCAAATGCCGCTGAGGATGAATTTATTGCGAAACTGCCTCAGGGCATTAAGAAGGTCTATCCTGATTCAAAGCACGAGATATTTAATGCGGATGATGATACCTTGGAGAAGTTTTACTCAGATATCCTTGATTTTTGGGCTTGAACATGAAAATGAAATTCGTCAAGTGAAAAATGTGACATAAAAAATCATTTGTTTTGTTAGAAATGACATATGGATTTAAAATACAATATATAGTATAATCACAACTGTTGCGGACAAGATGTTAGTATTTAAGCCGATGGTAAGAGTACGTAAAGCATAGCCCGTACAGAGAAAAATAATAAAATATATCAATATTGTAACAGGTAAATATACTATCAAACAAATGTGAGGAGAAAGAGAATGTCAGACGAAGTTTTAGACGATGTAATGATTAAGGGTTCATGTAAGGGAAAAGCAGATGCTATTGTAAATTGCCAGTGCAATATCGAGAGTGCACCGGTCAGATGCGAGCAGGCAGAAAGATGTATGTTCTATTCTTATTATAAGTGCAGCAAGCAGTGGAAGAGGCTTGCATAGTTAAAATTAAAGATTAAAAGCTCCGGGCTGACAATGAAGTCGGCATGGAGCTTTTTTGCGTATATTGCGTATATAAAGAAAAAAATATTTTACACGCGGAAAACTTATGATAATATATAAAAAAGGTAACTATTCAGAACCATTGAGAACAAAAAGGCTGATGCGTAGCAGCTAGAAAGCACGAGTATCGTGCGTTTTTGCGAATGTGTGTTGGGTGGTTCTGGATGGATACGTAAAACAAGATATAGGAGAGACGCGCATGAAGAGAGTTTTGGTACTGAGTGATTCACATGGTAATGTGGGAAATATGATTCGGGCAGTCAAAAGAGAGGAGCCTGATATGATACTTCATCTGGGAGACTGCGTTGTGGATGCGGATGCCCTTAGGAGAGAGTTTCCTCATATAACCATGGTCAATGTGCCGGGAAACTGTGATTTTTCACGGGGAGATACAGAGAGACTTATTGATATCGACGGCTATAAGGTACTCATGTGCCATGGACATACATATGGAGTAAAGATGTCATATATGCATCTGGAGCTTCATGCGAAGGAAGTCGGGGCAGACCTGGCGCTCTTTGGACATACACACAAGCTGTTTTATGATAAGCACAATGGTCTTGCGATGATGAATCCGGGAAGCATCGGTGCACCGCTGTGGGGCTGCATGCCATCATACGGTATCATCACATTTGACAAAGAACACGATGTTATGAAGCTTGATGTTGACTACATTGAGTATTGACGAATGATTTATCAAAGCGGTATAATATTGGCTAATACAGTTATTTATATAGGAAGCAGAGGAAAAATAGACAAATGGTAAAGGTAGTAAAGTTTGGCGGCAGCTCGCTCGCCAGTGCAGAGCAGTTCACAAAGGTTGGCGACATCATAAGAAGCGATGAGTCAAGAAAATATGTTGTGCCGAGTGCACCGGGAAAGAGAAATTCCAAAGACACAAAGGTAACAGATATGCTTTATGCATGCTATGATCTGGCTGAGAATGATCAGGATTTCAAGGTTATGCTCAGAAAAATCAAGGACAGATATGATTCAATCATAAATGGCCTTCATTTAAAGCTGGCACTTGATGAGGAGTTCAAGATTATCGCTGAGAATTTCAAGGCAAAGGCAGGTGCAGATTATGCAGCCTCTCGTGGTGAGTACTTAAACGGAATCATCATGGCAAACTATCTCGGATATGAGTTTATAGATTCGGCAACAGTCATCTTTTTTGATGAGAATGGCAATTTTGACGCGGAAAAGACAGACAAGGTGCTCTCAAAGAAGCTTGAGCAGACAGAAAAGGCTGTTATTCCGGGCTTTTACGGAGCAGGACCTGACGGAAAGGTAGTCACCTTCTCAAGAGGTGGTTCGGATATCACTGGTTCCATCGTGTCAAAGGCATGTCATGCCAGCATGTACGAGAACTGGACAGATGTTTCAGGCTGTCTCGTAGCTGATCCTAGAATTATCGACAATCCACAGCCAATCAAGGTTGTTACTTATAGAGAGCTCAGAGAGCTTTCATATATGGGAGCATCAGTGCTCCACGAGGATGCTGTTTTCCCTGTAAGAAAGGCAGGCATCCCAATCAATATCAGAAATACAAACGACCCGGAAGCACCTGGTACTCTCATCGTCGAGAGCACATGCCAAAAGCCTGATTATACCATCACAGGTATCGCCGGAAAGAAGGGCTTTGTTGCGGTAAATATCGACAAGGACAAGATGAACTCAGAGGTGGGCTTCTGTAGAAAGGCTCTCCAGGCGTTTGAGGAGAACGGTATCTCTATAGAGCATATGCCATCAGGTATCGATACTATGACAGTATTCGTACATCAGGCAGAGTTTGAGGGCAAGGAGCAGCAGGTTATCAGCTCAATCAGAAGACTTGCTCATCCTGATATCATTGACCTCGAGTCAGACCTCGCGCTTATCGCTGTTGTTGGCCGTGGCATGAAGTCAAACCGTGGTACAGCCGGCAGGATTTTCTCTGCACTTGCACATGCCAATATCAATGTGCGCATGATTGATCAGGGTTCATCAGAACTCAATATCATCATCGGTGTAAGCAATGATGATTTTGACAAGGCAATAAAAGCCATCTACGATATTTTTGTTGTCACACAGCTGTAATAAGCTACGGAGAGATTATCCGTTGGAACCGGAATTGAATAGGATAATTTAAAAATTAAATGTAGAATTTATAAAATATACAGGGCTTGGCGGAATATATGCCAGGCTCTGTATTTTTTTGAATAGGTAAAGCTTTGAAAAACTTTATGAGGAAGCTTTAAGCGAGAAAACAAAATACCCTCACATAAGCTGAAAATGCGCATATATTATAGCGAAAGGAAGAAGTTATTATGCAAAAAGACACTATAATATATGTTACGGATCAGAGGCAAAAGTACCTCGCTGATATGCTGGGAGGAGAACAGACAGATTGCAGAAATAGCGGCGGGATTGATTATGAGCGTGTTGGGAATATTGTGTTTCCTACACCGTTTT
>OHJT01001554.1_pt1 | contig 11707 bp, 9 predicted proteins | sample 1568651 | NCBI WGS metagenome assembly OHJT01 (sample SAMEA3879608, study PRJEB24766) | human gut metagenome | biome: human-associated habitat; feature: feces | place: USA | collected 1985/1987 | reverse complement strand
CTTTACAAATGTATTCCGTCGTAGTATGGAAATTTCCAAAGAAACGGATGGTGCATTCGACATTACGGTTGCCCCATTGGCCAATGCCTGGGGATTTGGTTTCAAGAAAGGCGCATTTCCTGATTCGGCCATGATAGATAGTCTACTGGACATTACGGGATATACCAAAGTAACCCTATCCAATGAGGGAAAGGTCGTGAAGCAGGATGAACGCATGATGCTATCATGTAGTGCCGTTGCTAAAGGGTATGCCGTAGATGTAATAGCACAATTTCTCGCAAAGAAAGGCATTAAGAATTTCATGGTAGATATAGGTGGAGAAATTGTAGCCCAGGGAGAAAATCCAAAGAAAGATTTGTGGCGCATCGGTATCAATAAACCGGTAGATGATTCGCTATCTATCAATCAGGAATTACAAACGGTACTGAATGTAACGGGTGTGGGTATTGCTACTTCAGGTAATTACCGTAATTTCTATTATAAGGATGGAAAGAAATATGCGCATACCATAGACCCAAGAACGGGATATCCGGTACAACACAACATCTTATCCGCCACGGTAATAGCCAAAGATTGTATGAGTGCTGATGCTTATGCTACCGCTTTCATGGTGATGGGATTGGAAGAAGCCGAACGGTTTGCCGATGCCCACCCGGATATTGATGCCTGCTTTATCTACACGGACGAGAAGGGAGAACTTCAAACATACTATACGAAAGGGATGAAAAGGTTTATAACAAGTGATTAGTGTTTAGTGATAAGTGATTAGCGGGTTGCGCTACATTCCGCATGGTGCTAATCACTTATCACTAAACACTAATCACTAATCACTACGAAACTACGCTTCGATAAATTACCTATTTATAGAATACAAAATACACCGCAAGTACCAGACAAATGAATGCCGCAAAATGATTCCAATGCAAACTTTCGCCCTTGAAAAGAACCGTAGTAAATACTGTGAAAATGATGAGTGTAATCACTTCCTGAATAATCTTTAATTGTATCAGCGAGAAAGGACCACCATTACCAATAAACCCGATACGATTGGCTGGAACCAAACAAAAATATTCCGCAAGAGCGATACTCCATGAAAATAAGATTATGGCGTAAAGCGGCCAATTAGTAATCACTTTCATATCTTGCAACTTCAGATGACCATACCATGCAAAAGTCATAAAGACATTAGACACTATTAAAAGCAGAATCGTATAAAGACCTTTCATTTCAGTGATGAATATTTAAGGGGTGATTAATCTAAATTATCAATTTTCTGAGGAAGAAGTTCCTCCTGAACATTTGCCATACTTCCCCAAAGACTATAGCGAGCTTCCGGGTTCATAGCTTCCAACTGATGTAGAATATCTTTCATATTACTACGGTGAGATTGCGCCTCATAAGGACAATTCTTCACCTGCTTACGATACCCTCTTATTTGGGCCAGTTCCAGCAAATCAACCTCATGTACCAAACACATCGGCCGAATAATCGTCATATCAAATTTCTTCATTACCAAGCGGGGCGGCATGGAACTGAATGCCCCCTGAAAAGTGATATTCATCAATAGCGTTTCCAGAATATCATCCATATGATGTCCCAATGCTATCTTGTTGCATCCCTGCTCCTTAGCCACCGTGAACAAGGCCTTGCGCCTATTCCATGAACAAAGGAAACAAGGTGATTTGCATGTATCTGTACTTGCATCAAATTCCGTTTCATACAATACAAAAGGGATTCCCCATGACTCTACATAATCACGAAGATATGTCAGGTCACTCTGATACGGAATATTCTTCATCACTACATGGACGGCAACCACCGCAAATCTGGGCTTAAAAATTCGGGCGCGTCTTGCCAATAGCTCCACTAATGCCAAAGAATCTTTGCCACCCGAAAGCCCGATAAGGATCTTATCCCCATCCTCTATCAGACCATATTCTACCAGTCCTTTACTAAACCGCTTTTCAATGCGGCGGACGGTTTTCTCTTCTTTGGTGAATTGAGCCATAACACTACATAAGATTTGCGGTTGCAAAAGTAAGAGAAAAGAATGATTTAAAGAAGAATTAACATAATAGAATAACGGAAATCAGCATTATTCCCGATTAATTTGTATTTTTGAACATTCGAATTTGTAAGTTGGATAACTAGCATGAAAAAGAGATATATTTTACTCCTTCTATTTTGTCTCACATTAGTCGGTGTATCGGCACAGACGTTGGAGGAAGCGAGAGCTTTCTACAATCAAGGGCAATACGAGAAAGCCAAACCGATTTTCCAGAAACTCGTAAAGACACAACCGGCAAATGGAAATTATAACTTATGGTACGGCGTATGTTGCCTGGAAACAGGAGAACCAGAAGTAGCTTTGAAATATCTGGAAACCGCCGTAAAAAGACGGGTGCCCAGTGGACAACTGTATCTGGCGCGAAATTACAATGACCTGTATCGCTTTGAAGATGCCATCAAATGCTACGAAGACTACATCAGCGACCTGGCCAAACGGAAAAGGCCGACCGCAGAAGCCGAAAAGCTATTGGAGAAAAGTAAAGCCAATTTCCGCATGTTGAAAGGGGTTGAAGAAGTTTGCATTATCGATAGCATCGTAATAGACAAAGGTCGTTTTCTGGAAGCTTATAAAATTAGTCCTGAGTCCGGTAAACTATTCATGTACAATGATTTCTTCCAGAATGAGGCAGAAGTTGAGGCTACCGTATATGAAACGGAACTCGGCAATAAGATTTATTATGGTGAGCGCCAACCGGACGGTAAACTCAGCATCCTCTCGCGTAACAAAATGCAGGGCGAATGGGGCAAAGGTAGCTTGCTACCCAGTAGTATAAATGATTCCATCAATGCCAACTATCCGTATGTATTGACAGATGGCATCACCATCTATTATGCCGCGGATGGTGAAAATTCGATAGGTGGTTACGACATATTCGTCACCCGTTACAATACCAACACGAACACCTACCTCACTCCGGAAAATGTGGGTATGCCGTTCAACTCTCCCTATAATGACTATATGTTCGTTATCGACGAATATAATAATCTCGGATGGTTTGCCTCCGACCGTTACCAGCCGGAAGGAAAAGTTTGCATTTATGTATTCATTCCAAATTCTTCCAAAAGGGTATATAATTATGAAGCAATGGACCCGAAAAAAGCAATCGGGCTTGCCCGGATTCATTCTCTGAAAGATACGTGGACGGATCAGGATGCCGTAGCCGATGCCAAACATCGACTACAAGCCGCATTCGATGAAAAGCCACAAACCACGAAAAGTCATGAGTTTGAGTTTGTAATCGATGACCAGAATACTTATTATCAACAAAGTGATTTCAAATCTCCTCAGGTCAAAAAACTGTTCGGCAAATACCTCCAATTAGAAAAGGCTTTCAAAGAGCAGCAAAACAAATTGGAAGAGCAACGTTCCTTGTACTCCCGTGCCAAGGAAAGCGATAAAGCCAAACTGGCTCCCGCCATACTCGACCTGGAAAAGCAGATACAACAATTATCAGGTGAATTGGAGAAGGCCGCCATTGAAGTGCGTAATACAGAAAAACAATCCTTTAAATAGAAAACTATGGACATACTTATCATCATTGTACTCATTGTTGCGGCAGTTATCCTGTTCTTGGTAGAACTGTTCGTCATCCCGGGCATCAGCATAGCCGGAATTCTGGCCGGAGCTTGCATGATCTATGCCAACTACTATGCCTTTGCCTATCTGGGTACAACGGCTGGTTTCATCACGCTCGGTGTATCGGCAATAGCCTGCATAGGCTCATTGATACTCTTCATGCGCTCCAAGACCTTGGATAAAGTGGCGTTGAAGAAGAATATCACATCGAAGGTGGACCGTACGGCTGCGGATCAAGTAAAAGTAGGCGATACGGGTGTGGCCATTACACGCCTGGCACTGATCGGCAATGCCGAAATAGACGGCAACATCGTGGAAGTGAAATCCATGGACGGATTCCTGAATGAAAAAACCCCTATCATTGTAAACCGTATTACGGACGGCGTTATCATGGTAGAAAAGAAAAAAGACTAATATTCACACTTAATATCTTATAAATCATGAACGTAGACACTATGTACCTTACTGCCTTTCTTGTGATAGGAGGCATTATCTTCATCGTACTGTTCTTCCACTATGTTCCTTTCTTCCTATGGTTGTCCGCCAAAGTTTCGGGAGTCAGGATTTCATTGGTGCAATTGTTTTTAATGCGTATCCGTAACGTACCTCCCTACATCATTGTACCGGGTATGATTGAAGCACACAAAGCCGGATTGAGCAACATTACCCGCGACGAGCTGGAAGCTCACTACTTGGCTGGTGGACATGTAGAAAGAGTGGTGCACGCCTTGGTATCCGCCTCTAAAGCTAATATTGAATTATCCTTCCAGATGGCTACCGCAATCGACCTTGCCGGACGTGATGTGTTCGAAGCCGTTCAGATGTCGGTAAACCCGAAGGTGATCGATACTCCTCCGGTGACCGCCGTAGCAAAAGATGGTATCCAGTTGATAGCCAAAGCCCGTGTAACGGTACGCGCCAATATCCGCCAGTTGGTGGGTGGTGCCGGTGAAGACACTATCCTGGCCCGTGTAGGCGAAGGTATCGTATCTTCCATCGGTTCGTCCGAAAACCACAAGTCAGTATTGGAAAACCCGGATTCAATCTCCAAACTTGTGCTCCGCAAAGGTCTGGATGCCGGTACGGCTTTCGAAATCCTGTCCATTGATATCGCTGATATCGATATAGGTAAGAACATCGGTGCGGCTTTGCAGATAGACCAGGCAAATGCCGATAAGAATATCGCCCAGGCCAAAGCTGAGGAACGCCGTGCAATGGCCGTGGCCAGCGAACAGGAAATGAAGGCGAAAGCTCAGGAAGCACGCGCCAAGGTGATCGAGGCAGAAGCCGAAGTACCTAAGGCCATGGCAGAAGCATTCCGTAACGGCAACCTGGGCATCATGGATTATTATCGGATGAAGAACATCGAAGCTGATACTTCCATGCGCGAAACCATAGCCAAACCATCGGGAAACAACTCAAACCAGCCGTTGAGTAAATAACCGGTAGAATATTATTGCCCCAGAAAAACGTCGGAACCGGTGAACAGTAATCCCGTTCCGGCGTTTTCTATTTATAAACGTATCAACCAAAAAATCCAGAATATGAAAAAGTATTTTGCATCTTCCGAACTTATTATCAATGATGACGGTTCAGTTTTTCATCTGCACGTAAAGCCCGAGTGGCTGGCAGACAAAGTAATCCTAGTGGGCGACCCGGGCAGAGTGGCACTGGTAGGCTCACACCTTGAGAATAAAGAATGTGAAGTGGAAAGCCGCGAGTTCAAAACCATTACAGGTACCTACAAGGGCAAACGCATCACGGTGGTTTCTACGGGTATTGGTTGCGACAACATCGACATTGTGATGAACGAACTGGACGCCTTGGCCAACATCGACTTCAACACACGTGAAGAAAAGCCCCAACTTCGCCAGTTAGAACTGGTGCGCATCGGTACTTGTGGCGGTTTGCAACCGAATACGCCCGTAGGTACATTTATCTGCTCGCAAAAGTCCATTGGTTTCGATGGCCTGCTGAACTTCTATTCAGGGCGCAATGAAGTGTGCGACCTGCCATTTGAGCGTGCATTCCTGAACCACATGGGATGGTCGGGGAATATGTGCGCACCTGCTCCGTACGTGATCGACGCCAATGCCGAACTGATAGAGCGCATTGCCGGAGACGATATGGTACGCGGTGTAACGATTGCCGCCAGTGGTTTCTTTGGCCCGCAAGGACGCGAACTACGTATTCCGCTGGCTGACCCGAAGCAAAATGAAAAGATCGAGAACTTTGAATACAATGGCTATCGCATTACGAACTTCGAGATGGAAAGCTCCGCACTGGCCGGTTTGAGTCGCCTGATGGGACATAAGGCGACCACGGTATGCATGGTCATAGCCAACCGGTTGATTAAAGAAGCCAATACGGGCTACAAGAATACGATTGACACTTTGATAAAAACCGTACTGGACAGAATTTAAGAAACACCCACTCAAATATACTTGATGATTGTTTCCTTCAATCTTTCGTAAGTATATGGTTTGGCAATAATATCATTGCACCCGGCGGCTAATGCTTGTTGTTGCTCTATCAGGAAAGCATTGGCCGTCACCGCAACGATAGGCAGATCGATGTCCACGGTACGTATCTTTTCCGTAGCCTGAATACCGTTCATCACCGGCATGCGGATGTCCATCAATATCAGGTCGGGACGCTCACGCAAGAAACTATTTACGGCCTCTTCGCCATTGGTAACCCACGAAATGGTGTAGTCCTTCTTCAGCAAAATGTTTATCTGCATAAAGTTAGACTCCGTATCTTCAGCTATCAGAATTTTCTTCCTGCCGTCTGATCTTCGCTCTACGTGGGCATTGATTTCAACAGGTTCACCATCCGCTCCCAACACAAACTGGCGGTAAGGAAGGGTCATCACGAAAGTGCTCCCCACTCCTACTTCGGACTCTACGGAAATCTTTCCTCCCAATCTCTCCACGATGCTCTGGCAGATGGGGAGCCCCAGACCCGTGCCCTGAACAAAATCGTTCAGCTTTTCGAAACGGTTGAAAATCAAGGGCAATTTCTCCTTCGCAATGCCGCAACCGGTATCCGTTACATACACCTTCAACCATTCTCCGCAGACCTCCAACCCCAAGGTGATGGTCCCTTCATGGGTATTCTTAATGGCATTAGAGAGAAAGTTGAACAGCACTTGCGTAATCCTGTTCCGGTCCACCATAATCCAGATTTCCTCATCGGGACATATCACATTCAGTCGGATGCCCGTTTTCATTTTCAGGCGATGCACTTTCTCCACTTCGTCAATCAGTCCGGTCATTTCGACCAACTGGAAGTTCATTTCCGATTTTCCCGACTCGATACGGGAAAGGTCCAGAATGTCATTTATGAGTTGCAACAACAGGTTGCTATTCTTCTGGATGATGTTCAGGTATTCGGCTTTCTCCACTTCATCTTCCGTCAAAGCTATGATTTCAGAGAATCCCACGATAGCATTCAAAGGAGTGCGGATCTCGTGGCTCATATTGGCCAAGAACACCGATTTCATGCGGTCGGCCTCTTCTGCCCGCTGCTTCGCCTCGATGAGTTCATTGGAGCGTTGCACCCTGTCACCGATATCGTGTATCAATGCCATCACTTTATTATCTTCGAACGGAGCGATGCGTGCCTGGAAATAATGCCTTTCGCAATCATCCACATCCAGGGGATACTCTATCTCCTTCAACTCCCCGTCTTCGAGGCATTGACGTATGTTCCGTAGAAACAGGTCGCTGACTTCGGGAGAATAGATGGTGCGCCCGTCCGCTCCCCGTAGCTGTTCAACGGGATGGAGCAAAATGGTGTCAGAAGACATTAACACGTCGGTGAGGAAGAAATTTTCATCAAAGATGAAGATGAATTCAGGCAATGCCTGTATTATCTTCCGGTTTCGCTCTTCCATGCGCGATATGCGCGTTTCGCGTTCGTACTGCCCGGTGACATTCACGGTATAGCATAAGAGGCTTTTCGGATTTCCACTTCTATCTTTCTCTACAGATAAGAGGTGGTCCTCCAACCAGACTATTTCGCCATGCGCACCTACGCAACGCACGCGTAAGACTTTGGACTCTTCAAAGCCATCCAATTTCTTTTGAAAGCCATCCAACGACACCAAATGCTTATCATCGGGATGCACAAAGCTACAGAACTCTTCCAAATTCTGATAACAGATGCCGACTTTATCCAAGCCTAAACTTTCGAAATATTCCTGAGTGAAAGTGCACTCCAGAGTATTGATATTTATCTCCCAGAGAGCAATTTGATGAGCAGCCAGAACGGAGTTGACCTTCAATAATTTCTCTTTCAGTAGTTCCGTGTTCTCGTCTTTCTCGGTAGTATGAGAAGCGGAATCATGCATTTTTATTTTGTCTTGCGCCATAATAACAAAGTGTATCATGTAAAGGCTACGAAAATTGAGCAAATGTAATAAAAAAGAGTAAGTAATATACAATCGCGTTCTTTTTTTTGCCCCAAAAGGCTATCTTTGCAACTCAAATAACAATTTTTATGATGAATCAGGATACCATCTGTGCCATTGCCACGGCCCAAGGAGGAGCAATCGGAAGCATTCGCGTCTCAGGAGCGGACGCCATTCGTATCACCAGCCACATTTTCACCCCGGCAAAATCCGGTAAAGCGCTGGCAGATTGCAAACCTTATACACTGACTTTCGGGAAGATACACGATGGAGAAGAAATTATCGACGAGGTTCTTGTCAGCCTGTTTCGCGCCCCGCACTCTTACACGGGCGAAGATAGTACGGAGATCACCTGCCACGGTTCGAGTTATATCTTGCAACAGGTTTTGCAATTGCTCATCAAGCACGGTTGCCGCCTGGCGGGACCGGGGGAATACACGCAACGCGCCTTTCTCAATGGAAAGATGGATTTGAGCCAGGCCGAAGCCGTGGCGGACCTGATTGCTTCTTCATCTGCCGCCACCCACCGCCTTGCCATGAGCCAGATGCGTGGCGGATTCAGCAAGGAGCTTACGGAGCTACGCAACCAGTTGCTACACTTCACTTCACTGATTGAGCTGGAACTGGATTTCAGCGACCATGAAGAGTTGGAGTTTGCGGACAGAACGGAGCTTTGCCGATTGGCAGATCATATCGAGGGGGTCATTTCCCGACTGGTACATTCGTTCAGCGTAGGAAATGCGATCAAAAACGGCGTACCGGTAGCCATCATCGGCGAAACGAATGCCGGGAAATCAACGCTTCTCAATGTATTGCTGAACGAGGACAAGGCTATCGTGAGCGACATTCACGGCACTACGCGCGACGTGATTGAAGACACGACCAATATCGGCGGTATTACTTTCCGTTTCATTGACACGGCAGGTATCCGCGAAACCAATGATACGATTGAGAGTCTGGGCATAGAGCGCACGTTCCAAAAACTGGAACAAGCGGAGATCGTGCTTTGGATGATTGATGCAACGGACGCAACGTCGCAAATGAATCAGCTATCGGGGCAGATACTTCCGCGTCTGGAAAGAAAGCATTTGATATTGGTATTCAACAAATCGGATTTGTCGGGCACGGCTCATTCTGATGAGGTGCTGTCTGCGGCCTCTTCCATCATTCCTGACGCCGAATGTATTTTTATTTCCGCCAAGAAAAGGCAAAATACGGATGTGCTTCAGAAGAAACTTATAGCCGCCGCCAATCTGCCTACGATAACCCAGAACGACGTGATAGTGACCAATGCCCGCCATTACGAAGCCCTCACGCATGCTTTAGAAGCCATCAGACGCGTACAACAGGGATTGGCAAACAATCTTTCAGGGGACTTCGTGGCCCAGGACATCAGGGAATGCATCTTCCATTTGAGCGACATCGCGGGGGAGGTGACGAATGATATGGTGCTACAAAATATATTTCAACATTTTTGCATCGGGAAATAATTGGTGATTACCAACGATTAGCATATATTACTATTGATTGATAAGGCGTTCATTATGAGCGTCTTTCTTTTTGCTCGTATTAGTGATGGTTATCGTTAATACTTGTTTTTCAGCTCATTTTTGTACCGTATTTGGGTCTCGGAGGTTTGCAACTGAAAACTGGTTGGAAAGGTCGTAGAGAAAGTTGACAATGGTTGACAATGGTTTACGATAGTTGACAGAAATCGGGAGAAATAAAGCGAAGTATAACATTAAAAATGAGCAAAAATGGCAAGTAGTAGCATTAGAATTAAGAAGGTATGCAAATGGTGTGGAGAAGTTTTTTACGCACAGAAAACTACAACGAGATATTGTTCTCACCGCTGTAATAGCAAAGCTTATAAAGAAATTACTCGCAACAAGCGAATTCAGGATGCTGAAACAAAAACAAATATTCTTATCAGTCAGCAACCCATACAGATGATAAAGGACAAAGAGTTCTTATCTTTTGCGGAAGCAGGAACTTTATTAGGTATATCAAGGCAAGCTGTTTATAAAATGGTTGCAGCAGGACATTTGAAAGCATCTAAAATCAGCAGCAGACTTTCATTTATCAAACGAAGTGATATTGAGAATATGCTTGAGAATAAACCCTACGAAAAAAGAAATAAAAAAGATATTGCCCCTATCACCGAGTTCTACACCACCGCCGAAGTCAAAGAGAAATATCATGTAAACGAATCTTGGATATTCTTGGTGGCTAAGAAGAACAACATCCCCCGAACTTTCAATCGTGGCAAAACCTACTGGAGTAAGAAACATATAGATGCTTACTTTGCCAAGAAAGCCCCGAATCCTGATATTACTGAATGGTATAGTACCCAAGAAATGCAGGAGAAGTTCGGCATGACCCTATCTGCCATCTATTGTTTCGTTTCCAAGAATGCCATCCCCAAGAAGAAAGAGGGCATCATGGTGTACTATTCCAAGAAGCACGTAGATATAGCCAAGAGAATTGCCACTCCCGAAGAACCTCAATATTATACGGTAGCCGAAGCGATGGAGAAGTTCAATCTCACCCGTGATCAACTCTATCATTATGCCAAGTACCATAATATCCCAAAGGTCAAGAAAGGTAAATACACGCTTATCTCCAAGCCTGAACTGGATAAGTTGCTTGCAGCCCCAAAGATTGAATAAGTTATTTTTCGGTGAATGTACCCACCATTGAATCACTGTATTCCTTTGCATCAAACAAATGTAAAACTCTAAATATTAAAAAGTATGTCACACACGTGTACAAAAGTAACAGTTCGTCAGAGAGCGATTCGTAATAATCGTATCTCCTTGTATCTGGATTATTATCCGGCAGTCCGTAATCCTGAGACTATGCAGATGAGCCGCAGGGAATACCTCGGCATCTACATCTATGCCCATCCTAAGAACGAGATGGAACGTGAGTTCAACAACGACATGTTGAACAAGGCAGAGGCTATTCGTTGTATCAGAGTACAATCACTCATTAACGAAGAGTTCGGTTTCTTGGATAAGACCAAGCAAAAAGCCGACTTCCTCGCCTACTTCAAGAAGATGTGCCGGAACAAAGACCAGAAATGGCAATTCGTCTATCAGCATTTCTACAACTTCGTCAAGGGACAATGTACCTTTGGCGATGTAAATGTGGACTTATGCAAGAAGTTCCGTGAATACTTGCTGAACGCCAAGCAACTCAAACACAATAACCGCCCCATATCCCTCAATTCGGCATCCGGCTACTACTCTACTTTCAGAGGATTGTTGAAGATTGCCTATCGGGACAAATGGTTTCGGGAGAACATTAATGATTACCTTGATAAGATAGAGCCACAAGATGTGAAGAAAGAGTATCTGACACTGGACGAAGTGAAGCAACTTGCAGCCACTCCTTGCGACATTCCGGTTCTGAAAGCTGCTTCTCTATTCGCTTGTCTGACAGGCTTACGCATCAGCGACATTCTCAATCTGCAATGGGAGGATTTTACTATCGCTCCCGACCAAGGCTATTGTTTGCGCATCAGAACACAGAAAACCCAAACGGAAGCGACACTCCCCATCAGTTACGAAGCCTACGAACTATGCGGAATACCCGGAACAGGCAAAGTATTCAAGGATTTGAAACGGAGCATGATTAATTATCCG
>OHJT01001551.1_pt1 | contig 11732 bp, 7 predicted proteins | sample 1568651 | NCBI WGS metagenome assembly OHJT01 (sample SAMEA3879608, study PRJEB24766) | human gut metagenome | biome: human-associated habitat; feature: feces | place: USA | collected 1985/1987 | reverse complement strand
AGCGAAGCGAGAGGAAGATTTATCGGGAAACGGCGCAGCCGCCTGACCTTTTAGCCGACGTGAAGCCCCTTGCTCGCTTTGCCTTTGTAAACGGGAATGATTGCCCCGCTCTTGCAGGGGCAGAACCTCCTGCAATGCGGGCAGGCCAACGGCGTTTCTTGTCCCCTTTCCATTATTGCCGATTTTACTTTTCCGATTTTTGACAGTGTAAAACCGGTTACGCTCCTGGCGGTATGTACCAACATACCAATGTTGGTACGTTGGTGTGTTGGCATGTTGGTGTGTTGAAATGTTGGCATGTGGATATATCATCATGCCTGCCAATGTTTTTCGGGGATGCAGCCCGTAAGTAGCGGCACGAACACTGTCGTTTTTTCTTTTCGCACGTGCATAATCCTTTCCAGCAATGCCTTGCGGACTTTCGCCGCCCCGAACGATTCGACACGGAAAGCGAGGGCGGCTATCGTTTCGAGGTTGTAAACCTCTATGCTGTATTTGTCCGATAGGCGGATAATGCGCTTTATGTCATATACGCTCAAAACTCCGCTTTTGCAGAGAGCCTTTATCTCTGCCCGAACCGTCGGGGCGATAACCCCGAACAGTTCGCAGATTTCCCACTCGGTCATGGCGGTTGCGCCTATATCGGTCGGCAGAAAAATATTGCCCTGCCCGTCCATCGTGATAATATTCCTTTCTTCTTTCATCGGTATGCTGTTTTAAGGTGACTAAATGGCTCGGCAGATATTCTTCTCCATCTCCTCCAGCTTGTGCGACAAGGTTTCCATGTCCTGACTTATCTTCTGGGCGGTGATTTTTGCGTAAATCTGGGTGGTCTTTATGTTGGTGTGACCGAGAAGCCTGCTGACGGTTTCAATGGGTACACCGTTGGATAAAAGTACGGTCGTGGCGTTCGTGTGGCGTGCCACGTGATAGGTCAAGCGCACCTTGAAACCGCACTGTCTGCCTATCTCTTTGAGTATCTTGTTGCAGCTTCCGTTACTCGGAACGGGGAAAACATGACCGTCCCTTGCCAGCCCCTTGTATTTCTCTATGATACGCTTGGGAACGTCCAAAAGACGGATGTTTGATTCGGTGTTGGTTTTCTTTCTTCGGGTGATTATCCAAAGGTTGCCGTCAAAGAATGTTTGCAGGCGGTCGGTGGTGAGGTTCTTCACGTCCGAATACGCCAAACCCGTGAAAACAGAAAAGACGAACAAGTCCCGTACAAGCTCGTGGGTGGCGTTCTTCATGGGTGCGTCCATGAGCGTCTGTATCTCCGTTCGGGTGAGGTAGCCCCTATCCACGCTTTCGGGAGAGTTGATATATCCCGCAAAAGGGTTGAACGGCAAACGCCCGTCATTCCTCGCAATGGAAACGATGTGTTTCAACACGATCATGTAGCCCCACACGGTATTGGTGCGGCATTTCTTCTCCGTGCGCAAAAAATACTCGAAGTCGTTGATGAACGTGAGGTTGAGTTCCTTTAACGGAATATCCTCACGCTTGTAGGTATGGGGCAGGAACTCCCGAATATGGTTACAGACCGTCCGATAACGGGTGAATGTCCCCTGCGCCCTGCTGTGCCCGACTTTCTTGGCAAACTCGGCATTGTGCTGTTCGAACAGTTTCAGCAAGGTTTCCTGCTTGACACCGATACCGAGATAGGCATCTTTCAACTTGGCGGCGGTAACATACCCGTCCGTCTGCATCAGCTCTTGATAGCGGCGGTTTACCTCCACACGAATTTTATCAACGGCAAGATTGATTCTCTGCGCTTCGGCGCTCTTGCCCGAAGCACGGTTGTTCTTCACGTCCCACAGTCGTGGGGGAACGTCCATCTTGCAACTGAACTGTTTAATCTCGCCGTCCACCGTGATACGGCACATCAGAGGCAGGTTGCCGTTCGGCTTCTCGCTGCCTTTCTTCACGTAAAATAATACCTTGAATGTACTTCGCATACTCACTCCTTTTTTTGGTCACAAAATTAGTTATTAGTGAGTTACCGACAGTTATGCAAATCGACGCAAATTACAGAAATAGAGCCATTTAGCAAGAAATCTGCACCCGTTACGGGAGTAATGAAGTGGTAACTGAACTCTTACACTGTTTGGCTTCATGTTGGCTTTTCGTTGGCTTTACTCAATAGAAAAACAAAGCGTAACGAACGCTGTATCAGTCAATTCACTACGCTTTGCTCAAATTTACTTTTTCGCTATGTGTTTATTTTAAACAAATTTTTCCAATAATAGGCAGCTGCACGTGCTTCCAGATTATCAGAATCTCCACTTTTCACATCAGCAGCCCATATAGCCATACACTTTACTTCTTCACCTGCACATTTTTTCAATACAGCTGCTTGATTTTCAATCTTTATTCTTATAGTCTGTTGCCACAACTGCTTTGTCAAAGGAAGAGAAGCATCCAACTGTTGACGAAACCGTTCATTTTGTGTCGTGTTTCCATATAAAGGAAGCATTAATCCAACCGGCATACTCTTACTGTCGCAAGTTATAATAGCACAATTGTTTTCAAGTAACGCTTCTAATACTCCTGAAGTAATAGTTATCTGCTTATTATCCAGTACTACTACACCAAGATCCTCTATTGGTTTAGTTACCTCTGATTGTTGTTTAAAGCCGTCAGGTAGGGTGTCGTTTTTCACAACCTCCGGCAATTTGATTACCAACTGTGCATTCCTCAAAGATAAATAAACAGGATTACCGAAATAAAGTGTTTTTTTAATCATAGTATTCTACTTTTCAAATTGTCTACTACTCACTATCCGCTTCAAAAGACAATTGGAGCGGTTTTTCTCCCTTTTTCTAAATTTGCTAAGAAGTTTCGAAAAAATATATTGCTTCTTCCTAACTCCTTCTCTGCTTGCTCATGAACTACTCTAGTTACATTACCTCCACGATTTACAACTTGCTTACTTTTTTAGATGTATTCAACTACTCTTTTGAGAGGATTTCCACTGTAACATGTTCGCCAAACATTGTGAAGACGGATAACTATACCACACGTCTGACAATCCAACCCTTAGGATAACCTTCTGCTCATAGAGTTCTTTCATATACTCTTGGGTAAGCTCTGACTTCTCTATCTCTCGCACACGTTCATCCCTCACCTGAGCTAGTCAAAGTTTAAAGTGTACTATTTTAGAAGAAATAGACTGTATAATACGAAATAATCCTTTATATATACTGCTTGAATTTTGTTCTTTTTAACATCCTCTACTATCATTTGAACCGAGGTATAAAGTGTACCTTGGTTCAATGACAAACCTCGTCCCGTGAACACATTCGCTTTATATACTGTTTAAGATTAACACTATCAGTCAACGCCTCCGCCACATCGACAATTGAAAATTACCATTGTTACTCTTCTTCATTCCACGTAAAATGGATTTTCTTATCTTGAAACAACTAATATTATTCATTACCCTATATTTTTAATACTCACCAATCGATACTATTTGCCCAATATGATCAACTCTAACTTTCACTATTTTATCTAACCCTTTTGAACTACGAAAATCAGTCCATGTTATACCTTTTAGAGTTGAACTTGTATCTTTAATAGTAGTTTCCAAATGATGTCTAAAAACATAGTTTTTATAGGCAAACTTCTGTACCCTAAACAAATTAGGACTTATCAATGCATAATTCTCCGGATTCAATAAATCTACCTCTTTGGGATTGAATCCTGTCTTCTCATTGGGAAATACAAAATATTCATTTTGCTTCATACTAAACAGAAACTGCCATCCTTCACTTCTTCTATAATCCTTATCAATAATAGGTTGACCAAGGTTTACCCGTGTCACCGCATCAAAGAAAGAAACCACTACTTCATCAAGTTCATACTTCGGATTACCTTCTTCATCAAGTACTATCTGTCCCACTTTGTCCAAGACAGGCTTTTTATAGACAGCCACATGATGATTATTACCGGTATTCACAAAATCCACCGGGATTTTCCTTCCTTCTTTGTCCAATATCAAGTTACCGTCTTTATCTTTCTTCTCATGCAGCGATTGAGCATTACTAATTCCTCGAATACTCACGCGTTTAATTGATATTCCTTTAGCCTCATTCAACCATATAGGATTTTCATCCAAGTTGACGAATGCCTTTTTGGCATCCCCACCATACTCTTTTAGCCTTTTCTCCAAAACACTACGAATTTTCACGTCTATCACCTTATCTATACTTAAATTGGGATCAATCGGCTTTCGTATAGTATAAACTGTTTCAAACTCTACTGTCTGTACTTTTTCCGGAACCATTTCCGTTTGTTTCTCATCAAGATAGAGCGGATTCTTTTCCAATGTATTTTTACCAGTAAATGCTTTCTTCGGATCATTGCCAAAGGCCTCCAAACGTTTAAGTAAAGCATTCCGGTAAGCAAGCTTACTTACAGTAGCAATCTTAGCAACATCAAAAGTAGCATTCACCTTTTCTATTTTCATGGCATATTGCCGATGACTTCCGTAAACAGTTTCTAGATGTAGCTGTCCTCGTGGTGTTTGTTGCAGTTTCCTGTTTTCACCATTTTTTTTATTTGTACGGTTTACATTAGAAGTAATTACCTTATTTTTAGCCTTGATAGATACCAACAAGTTTTCCAAATGTCGTTTCGCCTCGGCGCGAAATTGCGCCAAAGGCATGGGAGCAAGAGCCTTTCCATTTTCAAAGTAACGAGCCTTTATACCTATTATATTAGCATGTTCCTTAGAAGCGGGCATCCAAGCAGCATTCTTATTATTATAGTATTGAATAAATACATCTTTTGTGAAAGCTACCGTCAGAGCATCCATTGCATGGTGCCTATGATCGTTTCTTTTAGTCCAGTCCGTTATTTTCTTTATTTTTCTTCCATCTTTGTCCTCAAGCATCTCTACCATACCAAGCTTTTCATATTTAGGCAGATTCAATTCTTTCATAAGATCCACAAGTTGCCAATCCTCACGCAATTTATCAGTAATAGCCCCAGTAGTAGCCACCACCCTGTGACTAATTTCATTCAACATAGCAAGAGCTTTCTTGGAGATATACTGCGTATTCCGCAAATCTCGATCGATAAATCCTTCTGGAATATCTTTCTCTTCCATTTTTAATTTCCTGAGCTTTGTCTTTTTATTCTTGAATAAGGCCTCGCAACGATTGAGAAATTTCTCCAAACCATCATCTCCGTATTTCTCTTTTACAAAATCATAAGCCGTCTTATTACCTTTTTCTATATTGATAGCCCTGTATTCCAATGTTTTGTTAGACAATGAATCATCGAAAATACGAGCTTGCGGAATGATGTGTTCAATATCAATCTCTTTACTGAATATTTTTTCTCTCGGAATATACTCATTAGAATACAAAGTCTTATACCCGTTATCTTTTAATTCTTCATAGAGTTTATAACGTATAATATCATTACGGCTAACATTCATCATACCAAATTCTGTTCGCAGCAACTGACGGATTTCATCATGTTCACGAGTATTGCGTGCTATGGATTTTGTTAATTCTTCTCGTTCTTTAGCATTTTTCTTTAGTTCACGGGCCAGTTCCACATGAATTTCATCAGGTTTGCCGTAGGTATCAATTATTGTATTAATTAGATTAACCATTTGGTTTAATATCTTTTCAACCACAGGGTTACGCAAGCTATTCTTGGGAAGTATTTCCAATTTGTCCTTCAATATCTTATTTTCTATTTCATCTTTGGTCAACGAGGATTTGGAATGACGATACCCTGCATAGTCACACGCAACGTCATATTGATTACCTTCTTTCAGATAAGGTAGTATCTTTTTAATAGCCTTTGCACTCAGACTTCCGTAATCTTCTTGAAATGACACATTAGCAAGTTCTACAGCATACTCTTTTTCCACGTCACAAAGTTGCATAATTTTCTCAAGCAGTTTACCATTCCCAGTTGGTGTATTATCCCCTTCAAAAGAATACAATAAATGCCAAAGTCTGAAATAAGGCTGTCTATCAAGTTCTTTGTCCTCTTTACTCAAATCAATAGAAAGCAGTTCTGTATTCCATCCTAAATTAGTGAATATGGTTTCCAGCTTTTCTATAATCTCATCTGCAGGTTTCTTAAAATCCACAGGTTCATAACCATACTTCTCAATCATCTTGCTGTATGCTGAGAAAAGGGTGAATCCTGTATGATTACCATCAATCTGCTTAAAATTCATATCCAATTCCTGGAAATTTTCGAACAGCAGTTTCAATACCTCTGCCTTTTTCATACTTTCTTTTACAAAAAGTTCTTTAGCCAACAGCTCTTTTTCTTCCTGATACAAAGATCGTTTACCTTCCACGAGTAAAGCATCTTCCGTGTTATCAAACAATGTAGAAGATTTATCCGCTTTCTTACGTTTACTCTGTTTATCCCACGCAAAGACTTCAATATCATTCAAGGTCTGCCATATTCTGAACTCTTGAAATAACGGATGCGAACGGGGAATCACCCGACAGCCCACCGTCTTATTCAGTTTTCTACCATCCTTTTCTACTATAACTTCTCGCTTCTCAAATTCGCAGAAACTAATCAATCCTTTTTGACTCTTCAGACGACGTTGATAAAAAATAATGATGTCACGAATTTCTTTTTTCAGTTTTGCAGTCAACTCCTCATGAAACTCCGCCTGCTTCTCCCATATCTTGTCAAATTCATCTAAATAATCTTGCCGATAGAACACTCGGTTACGCAAACTTACGTTAGGATCTTTTTCCAACTCAGACATCAAATACTGTCCAACCGTCTGACGATTGAAGTAAAGCTGCTTACTACGATCACTGATTGCCCCCAGATAACCGCTAGAAGCACTTATCTGTCCATTGATTTCCTGCAATACAATAGCTATAATCTCCGGATTCAACTGTTTAGAAAGAGCCTGCACACGCCAACTATAATTTTCTAATTTTAAATCATTCCCCTTGGTATCTCGCTTAAGACCGACAAGTTTATATTCCTTCATTATTTCTTCCGTTCTTGCCTCTTCCTCATTCCAGACAGTTTCTTTCTCTGACCAAACAAAGTACTTTGCCAAAACAGCCCAAGTCTGACTCCTATTTTTGCTTCTTATCTCTTCTTTCGCAATATCACAAAACAATTCCGGATTAAATTGCTTTTGAAAATTCCAAATCCTGTCAAACTCATCTTGCAAATCAGAGCGATAAAAATCCGGCAATGTCCTTTTACCTGTTTCAAGCATTTGCAAGCAAAGTTCTCCTGGAGTTAAATCTTCTTCATAAAGTTTTCTTGCCACATCCATACCATCAATCAATACTCCATCTTCACTTCCTTTGGCTTTCCGGCTACTTTTATAACCACGCTTCTTATTAATCATCAGTAACACTCGAGCAAACTCCTCTAAAGAAACTTCTTCCACTGCCGCTTTCGCTCTTAGACGATAAGTTTCAAATGTTGTTTTATTACCATGTTCAGAAAGTAAAGTGCTATCTGTTATGAAACCGTGTTCTTTCAATACTTCAATGAGAGTGTCACGTCGCAATTTATAACGTTGCAAATTACGACGCATACTTCTTTTAAGAGTTCTATCTGCATTCGTGGTAATACTTTTTCCTTTTTCGAAATTTTGCATTTCATCCACTGTCAAAGGATTCACTCTTACACCAAGTTTGATAATAGACGATACTTCCTCAGTATTTTCCGCCTCATTAACCAATGCCCAGCCAATGCTATTGCAACCTAAATCTAATCCTAATATTGTTTTCATGATATTATTTTGATGTTTTGTCAAATATAGTAAAAAACTTTCTATATTCTATTGTTTTTCCCTATTTATTTCATATATTTGTCAGACTAAAATGAAGCAAATCACAATAAGGATTATTCCGTTGTGAAAACATTAGGTTCCCTCGTCCTCAACGGGGGATTTTTTTTATCTTTGCATTCGCAAAAACAATTATCCAATGATAGACCAACCTACCATAGACAGAATTCTGGATGCCACACAGATTGTAGACATTGTATCGGACTTCGTTACGTTGCGCAAGCGAGGTGTGAACTATGTAGGCTTGTGTCCGTTCCATGATGACAAGACGCCATCTTTCTATGTGTCGCCTTCCAAAGGGTTGTGCAAATGCTTTTCCTGCGGTAAAGGTGGCAATGCGGTGCACTTCATTATGGAGCACGAGCAGATGAGTTACCCCGAAGCTCTGAAATATCTGGCAAAGAAATACGGTATCGAAATCAAGGAGCGCGAACTGTCCAGCGAAGAGAAGCTGATGCAGAGCGAACGTGAAAGTTTATTCATCGTGAATAACTTTGCACGTGATTACTTCCAAAATATACTTAAAAACCATGTGGACGGACGTAGCATTGGCATGGCATACTTCCGCAATCGTGGTTTCCGGGATGATATCATTGAAAAGTTCCAATTAGGCTATTGCACCGAAAGTCACGATGCCATGGCTCAAGAAGCCATCAAGAAAGGATTCAAGAAAGAATATCTTGTCAAGACAGGGCTTTGCTACGAAACGGATGATCACCGCTTGCGCGATCGCTTTTGGGGACGTGTTATTTTTCCGGTACACACACTTTCCGGTAAGGTAGTCGCTTTCGGCGGGCGCGTGCTTAGCAGTGCGACGAAGGGAGTCAAAGTTAAATATGTCAATTCTCCCGAATCGGAAATCTATCATAAGAGTAATGAGTTGTATGGCATTTATTTTGCCAAACAGGCTATTGTGAAACAAGACCGTTGCTTTCTGGTGGAAGGATACACGGACGTTATTTCCATGCACCAGTCAGGTGTGGAGAATGTGGTAGCTTCTTCGGGTACGGCACTGACTCCGGGACAAATTAAGCTCATTCACCGCTTCACCAATAACATTACGGTACTCTATGACGGTGACGTGGCAGGTATCAAGGCTTCTCTCCGCGGTATCGACATGCTGCTGGAAGAAGGTATGAATATCAAAGTTTGCCTACTTCCCGACGGAGAAGACCCGGACTCTTTCGCCCGCAAGCACAACGCTACAGAATTCCAGAAATTCATACAAGATAATGAAACAGACTTTATACGTTTCAAAACCAATCTTCTACTGGAAGATGCAGGAAAAGATCCCATCAAGCGTGCTGAGTTAATCGGTAATCTTGTACAAAGTATATCTATTATTCCTGAGGCAATCGTCCGCGATGTATATATTAAAGAATGTAGCCAGCTGCTTCGTGTAGAAGACAAGCTACTGGTTTCGGAAGTTGCCAAACGACGCGAAACGCAGGCTGAGAAGCAGGCGGAACAAAGAAACCGGGAAACAAGAAAAAATAATACAGCCCGCGACGCTGCACAAGCACCGCTTCCCGACGGAGTGCAACCACCCTACCCTGAAGACATGCCTCCTTATCCCATGGATGGAGAAATACCTAACGGTGGTGCACCGCTTCCACCGGAAGCTGCCGAATACGTATCTTATATCCCACAGGAGGGAAAAGAAGGACAGGAATTCTACAAATACGAGCGCCTTATCTTGCAAATGGTAGTACGCTACGGAGAGAAAGTATTGTGCAACGTTCCCGATGAGGAAGGGAAAGAAATTCCCATCACAGTAACGGAATACGTAGTCAATGACTTGAAGGAGGATGAACTGGCTTTCCACAACCCGCTGCACAGGCAGATGTTGACGGAAGCGGCAGAGCACATACATAATGAAGGATTCACCGCAGAACGGTATTTCCTGGCACATCCCGACCCTATTATCAGTAAGCTAAGTACAGAGTTGATTGCCGATCGCTACCAACTGAGTAAGTATCACTCCAAAGCCCAAAGGTTAGTAACCGACGAGGAACGCCTATTCGAATTGGTGCCTACGCTCATGATTAATTTCAAGTTCGCCATCATCAGTGAAGAAATGAAACACATGATGTATGCCTTGCAAGATCCTGCCGTAGCCAATGATGAAGAACAATGCACCTCTATCATGAAACGCTACTCAGAACTGCGTGAGATCAAAAGTATTATGGCCAAACGGTTGGGAGACAGAGTTGTACTCGGTTAAATCACCTTACTCCTAATGAGAACGATAGTTTCCTTATGCAGAAACGACAGTTCCCCCTAATGGGAACGACAGTTTCCTCATACAGAAACGATAGTTTCCCCCTAAAGGGAACGCGCGTTTCCTTTCATGAAATAAGGTATGGGATTGTTATGTGAATGAATTCTGACGAATGAGGTTCATAAACTCTTCACGAGTCTTTGCCTGATTGAAAGCACCTGTAAAATCGGAAGTGGTCGTTATGGAATTCTGTTTTTCAACCCCACGCATCTGCATACACATGTGCTTGGCTTCCACAACCACCATTACGCCCAGAGGATTCAGTGTTTCCTGGATGCATTCTTTAATCTGGAGCGTCATGCGTTCCTGCACCTGAAGGCGATGGGAAAAGATATCCACTACACGGGCAATCTTGCTCAGCCCTGTAATGTAACCGTTGGGGATGTAAGCCACGTGTGCTTTTCCGTAGAACGGAAGCATGTGGTGTTCGCAAAGTGAGAAGAAATCAATGTCTTTCACAATCACCATCTGACTGTATTCTTCCTTAAACTTGGCAGAGCGGAGCACTTCATGCGGGTCCATGAAATAGCCTTTTGTCAAACTCAGCATAGCCTTTGCTACACGTTCAGGGGTTTTCAGTAGTCCTTCACGTTCAGCATCTTCGCCCAATAAAGTTATAATACGCTGATAGTGTTCTTTCAGTTCATCCAGTGCAGGAGATACGATTTCTTCTTTTCCTAACATGAGTAAGTTTTTATAAGGGGATGTTTATCTGCTCTTTCACAATAGAAACTTCTTTGAATACGCCTGTAGCACGCAACTGGCGCATCATGGCATCTGCTTCTTCAATACTGCGGAAGTCTCCTACACGGCACAGCCAGCGGGGAGAGTTGAAAGAGGTATAAACAGAAAGTTCCGGGAAATATTCTTTGATTCGTGAGCCCACTGAGTGAGCTTCATTCTTGGCTCTACTGGTATTGTTTCCGGCATACACCTGTACACGGAAACCCTGACTTTTAAGCACTCTGTTCTCCGTTCCATTGGGGATATATTCCTGACCTATCAAGGCCTCGATGCGGGCATCCTGATGGATGGTTACCTTACCCTGTCCCGGCACATTGCGTTCCAGACTCTTCACAATGTTATTCTGCGCCGAAGCAAAAGCGGCGAAAGCAAAGCATGCAATTAAAAGTAAACCAAGCTTCTTCATAATGAATAATAAAATAATAGACGGTTGATAATATGATTATAGAGACTGATAACCGACAAACGGCACTTCACCGGTTATCAATTATCAGTCTTCCATTATCTATTAGTTAAAAGCATCAATGATACCTTTGAAGTCTGCTGCCTTCAGAGCTGCACCACCGATCAAGCCACCATCAACGTCAGGATTAGCAAACAATTCCTTTGCGTTAGACGGTTTAGCGCTACCACCGTAAAGGATAGAACAGTTGTCAGCAACTTCCTTACCATACTTGTCAGCAATCAGTGAACGGATGAAAGCGTGGATTTCCTGAGCCTGGTCGGGAGTAGCAGTTTTACCTGTACCGATAGCCCAAACCGGTTCGTAAGCCAATACGATCTTAGAGAAATCTTCAGCAGACAGAGAGAATACGGAAGCCAACTGAGCGGCAACTACTTCATTCTGCTTGTTAGCTTCGCGTTCTTCCAGCACTTCACCGATACAGAAGATCGGAG
>OHJT01001545.1_pt1 | contig 11783 bp, 5 predicted proteins | sample 1568651 | NCBI WGS metagenome assembly OHJT01 (sample SAMEA3879608, study PRJEB24766) | human gut metagenome | biome: human-associated habitat; feature: feces | place: USA | collected 1985/1987 | reverse complement strand
CACTCGTTTGACAGGGCAACCGAAATTGATATCGAGAATGTCCGGATGAGCGGCTTCGCAAATTTGCGCGGCTTCGACCATTGTCGGAACATCACGGCCATATATTTGTATGGCGACCGGACGTTCTTCATCCGCCACATTCAGCTTTTGCTGTGTTTTATTTACACTGCGGATCAGGGCGTCTGCTGAAACGAATTCGGTATAAACCATATCGGCACCAAAACGTTTGCACATCAACCGGAAAGAAATATCTGTAACGTCTTCCATCGGAGCTAAGAAGATGGGGCGTTCGCCTAAATCTATTGTACCTATTTTCATATTTATATTATCAATGACGGGGACAAAGGTACTGATTTCCTGCTAAAAACAGGGATAAAAGGATATCTACTAAAAAATGTAGTAATTGATCAATAAAAAGTACAAATGTCATACTGTCAATGATATAGGTAAAATGATAAGCTGAAATCATTACAGATAGTGATAGAAGCGTGATATATAAAACAGGTATCTATCACTTTAGATACGCACTGATTATCAAGACTCACACGACATTTAGTGATAGAGTGACAGATGTTCATGAAAAAACATCCAAGAAATCACCCCATCCCGACTACTGAGCTTCAACAAAGTTGCACTAAAATTAGATAAATTAACACAGGCATTGTATTTCATTGCCTATTGCCCTTTTCCCAGTTTTTCGACAGATACAAAATCATGTTCTGTGCTGATGAGAATATGCATAACCACAAAACTTTCAGACAAATATGCAATATTATAAAAATAAGATTATTTTTTGACCACCCATGCACAGAAAGAGATATAAGTTCTATCAGAACTCATGTATTTATGAAGAAATGTATCTGATAAGTGTGAATATTGTACAAAAATAGAGTTGAATGATAAGCCGCAAATTACTTCTTGTGCTTAAAAAGGTTCAAAAGTCTGATATTGTCTGATGCTTGTTGATAGCCTGTAAGTCTGAATTGTTAAAAATGAGTGCCGTATGAACTTTTTTAATAAAAAAACATACAACGAAATGAAAATTTCATACCTTTGACCCGGATATGAGATAATTAAAAACCATAGTTCTGATAGAACTAAATTACAAAAACACAGAAAAACGCTATAAAAATATGCAAAATCTAATGAGCATGATCTAATAAAGACACTCAACAGATGTAAGCCGTTTTCGTGGTATGTATTATTTCTTTTAAATATATACTCTATGTTGAAAAAAACTAAATTAGTAAGTCTGATGCTACTGGCAGGAACTTTAGCTGTTCCAGAAAGTGCTTTTGCCGAAATTACTCCGGAAAGGCCGTCAGTAAGTCTATCCCAACAAAATGGGAAAGTAGTATGTGTGGTGGAAGATTCGTTCGGCCCTGTGATCGGAGCTTCAGTTGTTGTAAAAGGAACAACCAACGGAAATGTGACAGACATGGACGGCAAAGTTGTTTTGGAAAATTTGAAGAAAGGAGATATTATTCAAATTTCTTACATTGGATACGCGACACAGGAAATAACCTATACAGGACAACCGTCAATCCCTGTAACATTAAAAGAAGATACCCAGGCGCTACAAGAAGTAGTAGTAGTAGGTTACGGTACACAGAAAAAAGAGAATTTGACAGGTGCTGTGGCAGCTGTTGCCGGTGATGTACTAGAAAACCGTCCTATAACAAATGTTGGACAAGGATTACAAGGTGTTGTTCCAAACTTAAACGTCACCATGAGTAAAGGTGGTGCTCCTGGTAGTAGCTCTGACTTTAATATTCGTGGTAACAACTCGATTAACGGTGGTAGCCCTTTAGTGTTAGTTGATAATGTTCAAATGGATGCCAACCTTGTTAATCCGGAGGACATCGCGTCTATTTCTGTTTTAAAGGATGCCGCATCTGCTGCTATCTACGGTGCCCGCGCTGCTTATGGCGTTATTTTAATTACAACAAAGAAAGGTAAAAGTGAACAAAAACCTCAGATTTCCGTATCAGCAAGTGGTTATTGGCAGAGCCCTGCATTAAGGATGCACAATATCAACTCTTTGGAGTATCTGGAAATGAGAGATATTGCTGCCGCCAATAGCGGGATGAGTTCCTTGATCACTCCGGGACAATTAGACTATGTAAAGAAATATATGGATGGCTCTTATAAGTATTCAGAATATTTCGATCAGTCGCAAGATCAAAGTCGATGGATTTATTGTGGCAACACTGATTGGTTTAATGAATTGTACAAAACAAGTTTCTCTCAACAATATAATGTAAACATTAGTGGTGGAGACTCAAAAACAACTTATTACGGCTCTGTCGGATTTGCTGACCAGAATGGTATTTTAAAAACAGCTGATGATAATTACAAGAAATTTAATGCGACACTGAATCTTTCTTCACAACTGACAAAGTGGTTGCAGGTCAGTGCCAAAATCGCAGATAATTATTCAACAGAGGATCACCCCATTACCAACTCTACAGCAGGAATCGATGCCTATGGAGGTATGTTGAAAAATGACTTAAGCCCGTTAATGCCTGTACGTTTTGGCCATACAGGAAGACTCGTTTATAGTCCTGGCGCAGCAGCCATCAATGATTCTAACTTAGGTATCCAAACTTCAGGCGATTATATCTATAAAGAAGAAGGTATTAACAACTATTCAGGTCAGAACGGGAACACAAATCCCGCTGCTGTAGGAGATTTAGGCGGATATACCAAATATAAAATCAACGATTTATGGTTGACAGGTGCTGTAAAAATCACTCCTTTGGAAGGATTGGTTATCAATGCTGATTATACATATAATATTTATAGCAAGAATGCATCAGAGGTTCAACGGACATTTACAGATTATACGGCTGTAGCTGGAACAGAAGCTCTTTATGGTTGGACAAAGCCAAGTTATGCAAATTATACTACAAATGAAGATTACTACTATGCATTCAATGCATTTGCAGAATATTCTAAATCATTTTTAGAAAATACGCATAACTTTAAGATTATGGCCGGTTATAACCAAGAAAAGAAATCCAACAAAAAATATAATGCAAAACGTACCAATCTGATTGTTGAAGATATTCCTGACTTGGATTTGGCGACAGGTGAACAAAGCATGTCTTCAGAAGATACATATTGGGCAATTAATGGTTTCTTCTTCCGCTTCAATTACAATTACAAACAACGTTATCTACTCGAAGTTAACGGCCGTTATGACGGTTCATCCAAGTTTGCAAAAGATCATCGTTATGCATTCTTCCCATCTGTTTCCGCAGCATGGCGTATCTCAGAAGAAAATTTCTGGCAGCCGTTAAAAGGTTGGTGGAATGATATGAAAATCCGTGGTTCTTATGGTTCATTGGGAAATCAGGTAATGGATGATCTAGGTAATTTCCCATATTTAGCAACATATGGGACGAATTCTTCCTACAATTATTTGATTAATGGATCCAAACCTGTTATTGTAAAAGCACCGGGGCTTGTCGCTCCTGATTTTACTTGGGAAACAGTCACTCAAATGGACTTCGGTTTTGATGCTTCATTTCTGAATAATCGACTGACGGGAACATTTGACTGGTATCGTAGAAATACAAAAGACATGTTGGTAGCCGGAGCAACTTTACCTGCAACATTGGGCGCCAGTGTTCCTAAAAGTAACTCTGCTGACATGAAGACCATAGGCTGGGAACTTTCTTTAGGATGGAATGATCGATTAGAAAATGGATTTTCTTATTGGGTAAAAGGTGTTTTATCTGACTATCAGGCAACTATTACCAAATATGCCGGAAATGACGCAGGTTTCTATTCACAAAGTGATGGTGATGGTAAATATTATGTAGGACAAAAGATTGGTGAGATTTGGGGATATCACTCAAACGGCCTTTTCCAATCAGACGATGAAGCTGCAACAATAGACCAAAGCGAACTTTATGCTGGAAAATGGGGTGCGGGTGATGTAAAATACGAAGACTTAGATAATGATGGTAAAATCACAAAAGGGGAAGAAACAATCTATAACCCGGGTGATAAGAGCATCATAGGTAATAAAACACCTCGTTATCAATTTGGTATTACCGTTGGATTTGATTATAAGAACTTCGATTTCGAGATGTTTTGGCAAGGAACAGGAAAACGTGACTATATGTTGAGTGGCGCTCAGTTCTGGGGATTCACCAGCCAATGGGATGTTCCATATACTCCGGCCCTTGATTATTGGACAGAAACAAATACAGATGCTTATTTTCCAAGACCAGGATGGCAAAATGGCGGTAACAGAGTCACAAGTGACCGTTATTTACAAAGTGCAGCTTACGGGCGTTTGAAGAATTTGACGGTAGGTTACACAATTCCGAAGAATCTAACGACAAAGTGGGGCATTTCTCGTTTGAGATTATATGTGACAGGAGAAAACCTACTCACTATCACTCCTCTGAACGATGCCTTCGATCCCGAAACATTGGGAGGAATGACATACCCGATTAATCGAAAAGTTGCAATTGGATTAAATTTAACACTGTAAAAAACGAAAGATGACAATGAAAACTAAACATATCTTATTAGGATTAAGTCTTGGATTGTTAGGAGGATTTACGGCTTGTGACGTGACAGACCTCAATCCAAAAGACAGCATTACCGACAATAGCTACTGGAATACAGTTAGCGATTTGGAAAATTATGCCAAAGGCTTTTACATGAACCTGACAGGAAAAGGTTTAAGGGCAGATGGAAGTGAAAATTTGGATGATTTAAATACTCTTGATGAAAGAAGTGACAATCGTCTGGTCGCTTCTCCCGACCAATGGTTGTTCAACGAATGGGTAATACCTTCTGAAGCAAATTTCGATTCAAAATGGTATTGGAACAATATTCGTAATCTAAACTATTTTATGACTCGTTACCAACGGGTAAATGCGACAGATTCTGAAGTAAATCCGGTTGTTGCCGTAATTCGCTTTTTCCGGGCTTTCGATTATTTCGATAAAATCAAGACATTTGGAGATGTTCCTTGGTATGAAAAGGATTTGACAACTGCCGATATTGACGAATTGTATAAAGCACGTGACGACCGTGACTTTGTACTAGGGAAAATTATCGAAGATCTGGAATTTGCAATTGAATGGTTACCGGAAAAAAGTGCAGCAGAGGTAGGTGCTTTACATAAAGATGCCGCTCGTACATTTTTAGCACGTGTTTGCCTACATTATGGAACATATAAAAAGTATCATAATGTTTCGACATCACCTACATCTCAGGAATTATTACAAAAAGCGGCGACTCTTGCCAAAGAAGTGATGGATAGTGGTCTTTACGATATCGTACAAGGCTCGGATGCCGGAGCAAACCAGTCTGCTTTTGCCGATTATCCCTTGTATTATGCAAACCAGTTTACACAAGAGGATTTAACGACTAATAAAGAATGTATTCTAGCACGTGTTTTCGAAGCAGACGTATTGACTCATAATCTCGCTCGTGGTGGAGGAGTCGGCCTTTCTAAAGATTTTGCAGAATCATTCCTTTGCAAGGACGGTTTGCCTATTGCAAACAGTAGTGAATACAAGGGAGATGAAACACTGGATGATGAAATGGCAAACCGCGATCCTCGTATGTATCAGATTATAGACAGTAAATATCGTCCATATACGGTCAAAAGCAATGGTATGCGTGTAGTAAATTCCGGTATTGATGATAAAAAGGAATTTAGTCCGTCTGAAGAACCAGGAACAAATGTCCATTCAGCTCCGGGATTAACCGGGACTGCCACAGGATACTCACCTATCAAACTGGTGTCAGCAAGCCAGAGCCAACAAGATGCAGTGAAAACATCTTCTTACGACTGGTTTGTTTTCCGTTACGCAGAAATCCTGCTGATCTACGCTGAAGCCAAATGCGAATTAGGTGAATGCACACAGGCTGTTTTGGATGAGACGATTAATAAATTGCGCGACCGTGTTGAGATGAAACATTTAACAGTATCTCCAGTAGCCGATCTGAATCCGGTTGATTATGGGTATTCTATAACTCCGTTGTTATATGAAATCCGCCGTGAACGTCGTATCGAGTTGGCTTTGGAAGGTTTCCGTTATGATGATATCATGCGTTGGAATGCGATGAAACTATTCGAAAATCCTAAAACATATCTAGGCATGCGTGTTACAGATAAAGTAAAAGCGTTATACCAACCTGAAGTATTTGAAGGACCAACAGCCCGTGATTTAATCGAATATAATGGTAAAACTTATATCCGCATGTATTCTGGTAAAAGTTTGAACGAAGCCGGCCGTAAATGGACAGGAAACGACAAGCGTCTGTACTATCCTATCCCAACAAGTCAGATTACATTGTCTGCAAGCCATGGTTCTCTTCTAAAACAAAATCCGGGTTGGGAATAAATCTCATACAAGAGGGAAGGTTAGCCTTCCCTCTTTATTTCCCTCAATAAAATATAATGAGAATATATTACTTATCTTATTGTCTGCTGGCTAACAGGACGTTTATATTACAACCCTATAGAATATATAGAGAGTTACACACATCATAAATGTTCCGAAATCAGGCATGTATACAGTAGGTGCTCAAAACGGGATTTTATATGAACAAGAAAGACTTAATATTAAATATTCTTTTATTTATTAGTCAAATAATAGTCTTTTATTATTTCTTCTGCTATTTATTCCCTTTTAAGGAACAGCTACAAATGTTTCAATTTACATCACAGTACCTAACTGAAACACTGAAGCAGGCTGGTGGTGTCGCTATTTATATATCGGAATTTCTCTCTCAATTCTATGTGGTATTTTGGACAGGACCTATCATTTCTGCTCTACTTTTAACTTTAGTGGCTTTATTATCATCATTAATACTGAAAAAGATTAACTCACGAAACGATTTACCTCTTATTTTCCTGTTACCCTGGCTATCTTTACTAATTATTAGTTTAGACTATGATTATTATGAACAAGGAACTATTGCTTATTTATTTTTATTGCTTTTTCTATGGCTATATACAAACATAAAAACACGAATAAAATTTATTTATGGCATTTGCATCATTCCTATTTTATATGGAATAGCAGGTCCTATCGTACATTTATTTGCTATATCGGCATTGTTCTTTGAGTTTTTAACCAATGGAAAGAAAAAATATATTAGTATTATTTATTTGTTGATTGCCGCACTTTCAGCAATTGCAGGTACTTACTTAGGATATAGTAGAAATTTAACTTTAGCATTTTTACCAGAGGCTTATTGTAATCCACTACAAACAGTATCCGGGATATATTATGCATGGTATGCATTACCTATGACAATGCTTCTGGTTGCTTATTTGAAACGATACAAAGAACCCGTTTCTCTAAAAGGGAAATGTATATGGGAAGGGGCACAATGGGCAATCATGTTTCTATTGGTCTATCAAGGTATCTTTCATTTTGGGAAATTGGATGCACAGCATTCCATGAAGCAGGACTATTTGCTCCGGACGGAACAGTGGGACCTTGTTATCAGTGAATTTAACCATGATGTATTGTCTAAACGCCGAATGTGCGGTTTAAACTTAGCTTTGGCACATAAAGGCCAGCTTTCAGAGAGATTGTTAGATTATCCTCAACACGGTATTGAAACCTTGATGCTACATTGGGATCAGTCGATCTATACAGCACAACTGCATAGTGATCTGTATTATTGTATGGGAATAATAAGCGCAGCACAAAAATTCGCTTTTGAAGCGTTTGTTAGTTCTCGTTCTTCCGGTAATCCCCGGATGTTGAAAAGGCTGATAGAGACAAATCTGATAACAGGGTCCTATCCGATTGCGGATAAATATATTCAATTGTTGGAAAAGACTTGGTTCTATAAGGATTGGGCTACTGCTCACCGTCGATTTCTTTACAATGATAAAGCAGTCGAGGAAGATAAAATTTTAGGAATGAAACGTCGCTGTTGGAAGGCCGAAGCCTCTGCTGCAAAACTATATACAGATCCTGTCAGTTCATTAATAAACTTGCTCCCGGCTTGTCCGGATAATAAAGCAGGATTAGCATATTTGACTTCGTTTTTACTGTTGAACAAAGATATTGAAACTTATAAAACCTTGCAGGAGAGCTTGTACCGTTCTCCCGCCTGGCGCGATATGACGGAATGCCAGCAGGAGGCAATCGTGATTTGCAGTCCCAATGATCCGCACTTCTGGTTAGAGCATGGGGTGAGCATCAAAGTAAGGAACAGAGCGATCGCTTTTATGCAGAAAGTGCAAGATATTTCCCGTTCGGGGCAGAATCCTGCGGTCGCTTTGGCTTCCGAGTATGGCAAAACGTATTGGTACTATTATATGTTTAATATGATGGACAAATGAAACAATTGCTTTTTTGCATATTCCTTTTGTTGTTGGAAGGATGTTCTTCCAACCAGCCACCTGCCGTCTCCGGGCAGATAGATGAACTGCCGGCCATCTATCCGGATTATATTGACGTAACCATACCGCAATCGATCGCACCTTTGAATTTTGCCGTGCAAACGGAAGGGAAAGCATGCGCGGTATTTACAACCGAAGGATATGCATTTACCGTTTACGCCTCCAACGGAGCCTTTTCCATTCCCGATACAGACTGGGAAAAGTTATTGACTGCGGCAAAAGGGAAACAGGTAGAGGTATCTGTCCTGACAGAAGAAAAAGGGAAATGGAATGCCTTTCTTCCGTTTCATATCCGGGTTTCCGAAGACCCGATCGATCCGTATATCGCTTACCGCCTGATCGATCCCGGTTACCAGCTATGGAACGAGATGGGAATCTATCAACGCGAATTATCCTCTTTCGATCAGGAACCGATTCTGGAAAACCGCCTGACGGATAATAATTGCATGAACTGCCATTCGTTTTGCATGCAGGACCCGGACAAAATGCTGTTCCATGTCCGTGCAAAGTATGGCTGTTCCGTGTTTGTGGATGGCGACCGGATAGAAACGCTCGATACGAAAACCGATCGGACGATATCGGCATTGGTCTACCCTTCCTGGCATCCTTCGGGAAAGTTTGTTGCTTTTTCCATCAATAATACAACCCAGGATACGCATCCGGTACATCGTACAGAAGTATATGACAAGGCATCGGATGTAGTTGTCTACGATGTAGAAAAACAGGAAATCGTCACGACTCAAGCACTATTCTCAAAAAAACATTTTGAAACATTCCCGACTTTTTCACCGGATGGAAAACAACTTTACTTCTGTTCCGCCCCGGCATTGAAAGTTCCGGGCGAATTGCGTGACCTTCGTTATAGCCTTTGCCGCGTTTCTTTTGATCCTGAAAGCCGGACTTTCGGTTCTGTTGTCGACACGATCTTTCAAGCGTAAACAGCATTTTGTTTCCCCGTGTCTCGCCAGACGGAAAATATCTGCTTTGTACAACGACATCTTACGGAACCTTCCCTATCTGGCACAAAGATGCGGATCTGTGCATGTTCGACCTGAGCACGGGTGCGCAAGTTCCAACAGAAGAAGCGAACAGCCCTGATACGGACAGTTATCATTCCTGGTCGTCCAACAGCAAGTGGGTGGTATTCAGCAGCCGTCGTTTGGACGGCTTGTACACACGTCCTTTCATTGCTCATGTCGGTGAAAGAGGCGTTCTCTCAAAGCCGTTCGTCCTGCCTCAGAAATCAACGGAATATTATACATTTCTCACCAAATCGTATAATATCCCGGAATTTGTCAAGGGGAAAGTGAAAACGGATACATACAAATTAGTTTCCCGAATAAAAGAAGGGAAAAACCAGCAGATCTCATTTACAAAATAACAACATGAACACAAAGAATCTTTTAATCACCGGTATGTTTGCCGGGTTATTTCTTTCCTGCAAGGAAGTAGAGCCGCCCGCACCTGTTTTGCCGGTTCCGACGCCGGAGCAGATCAAATGGCAGAAAATGGAGAATTATGCATTCGTGCATTTCGGGTTGAACACATTCAATGATTTGGAATGGGGCTATGGGAATACACCTGCGGAAACATTCAATCCGACAGACCTGGATTGCGAACAATGGGTACGTATCATCAAAGCGGCCGGCCTGAAAGGGGTGATCCTGACAGCTAAGCATCACGACGGCTTTTGCCTTTGGCCGACCAAAACGGTCGACTATAATATCTCTAACTCGCCTTATAAAAACGGAAAGGGCGACATGGTTCGCGAATTGTCCGATGCCTGCAAGAAGCACGGCTTGAAGTTCGGGCTTTACCTCTCTCCCTGGGATCGTCATAATGCCGAATATGGGCGGGAAGGATACCAGAAGACCTATCATGAGCAAATCAACGAACTGATCTCCAACTACGGTCCGTTGTTCGAGTTCTGGTTTGACGGGGCGAACGGAGGAAATGGCTGGTACGGTGGAACGAATGAAACGCGTTCGATCGATCCGAAAACCTATTACGGCTACGAGACTGCCCGTGAAATGATCAAAGCGAAACATCCGGAAGCGATGATCTTCGGCGGAACGGTTCCCGATATCCGCTGGATCGGCAACGAGTCCGGTTGGGCCGGCGAAACAAACTGGTCGCCCTATTCGTTGGACAAGGAGACACATTATACACAAAACCAATGGGGAATGAAAGACGGAAACCAGTGGTTGCCGGGAGAATGCGACGTATCGATCCGTCCGGGGTGGTTCTATCATCATCGTGAAGATCATCAGGTTCGTACTGTTCCGAATCTGGTCGATTTGTATTATCGCAGTGTGGGGCATAATGCCAACTTCCTGCTGAACTTCCCGGTAGCACTGAACGGACAGATTCATCCGGTCGATTCGGCACGTGCCGTCGACTGGTATCATACGATCCAAGCAGAGTTGAAAGATAATCTTTTGGCAGGTATCCAGCCAAAAGCAAGCGAAACCCGTGGGGGTGCTTATAAAGCATCGAATGTGACGGACGACAACTGGGATTCTTATTGGGCTACTTCCGACGGGATGACGTCGGGCTCGCTGACTTTCCCGTTACCGACAGGGACTTCGCTGAACCGGGTGATGATTCAAGAGTATATACCTCTTGGACAACGTGTATGCGCCTTTACGCTTGAAGTGGAAAAGGATGGCAAATGGCTGCCGGTGGAAACAACCGATACGCTTTCGACAGTAGGTTACAAACGTATCGTCCGTTTCAAAACGACTCCGGCAGATGCTTTGCGCATTCATTTCACAGAGGCAAAAGGCCCGTTATGTATTAATAATGTGGAAGCCTTCCTGGCTCCCCCGCTGTTGGAACAGCCGCGTATCGTGCGAAATGCGAAAAATGAAGTCCATATAGATGTGGAAAGCGAAGGAACCGACATTTATTATACAACAGATGGAACGGAGCCGACGGCACAGTCTGCAAAATATGAAGTTCCGTTTATATTGGACAAGAAAGGAACCGTCAAAGCGATTACTTATGATGCGCAGTCCGGCAAATCCGGTCCTGTAGCCAGCCGCCGTTTCGACCTGCCAGCAGTCGATTACAAGGTGACCAGCCCTGCCGATGAGCGGACAAATCTCATGTTTGACGGAAACGGTTATTCCACCTATTATCTGCCCGAAGGCAAAAACGAAATAGTAGTAGAGTTGGCCGCCCCTCATACGATAAGCGGTTTTGTTTACACCCCTAATCAGGGACGCGATTCGCAGGGACATATTTCAAACTATCAATTGTCAGTGGATGGAAAGGTCGTGGCTTCGGGCGAGTTCTCAAACATCAAACATAACCCGATTGAACAAGAAATACATTTTGCTCCTGTCAAGGGCAAAAAATTAGTTTTTAAGGCAACACGAATTGT
>OHJT01001541.1_pt1 | contig 11823 bp, 8 predicted proteins | sample 1568651 | NCBI WGS metagenome assembly OHJT01 (sample SAMEA3879608, study PRJEB24766) | human gut metagenome | biome: human-associated habitat; feature: feces | place: USA | collected 1985/1987 | reverse complement strand
TACCAGTACGATATTCTTGAAATTAGTGGGTCGTACCAAACACCTCGGGGATTTCGTCGTGTATACGGCGGGTAACTTCCGGGGAGGCAGCAAGGTCTTCGAGCTCCAGAACGCCTATGTGTCTTTCCTTGGTTTCACGATGGGTTACGATTATAGTACCTTCATGGATCTGGCCGCTCTTCCGCCCTCGATCGATTATGCGGGGCCTGCCGGACAGGTTTTCAGCCGTGCCACCCTGTTACGCTATGAGCGTGCTTTCGGTAAGGGATGGAAAGCGGGTGTAGGTATCGAGATGCCAGTGGTGGATGGCATCACGAACCAAAGCGTGAATATCAGTAACCAACGTATGCCGAACTTCCCTGCCTATATCCAATACGCTTGGAATAAGAGCAGCCATATCCGTGTAGCTGGTATCGTACGTAATATGACGTACGAGAACTTGGTGGCGCAACGGGCCGAGTCTAAGGCCGGCTGGGGCGTGTTTGCCGCCTCTACGTTCAATGTGACGAGCAAGCTGAACTTCTACGGTCAGGCTACTTACGGCCGGGGTATCAGCCAGTTCTTGAATGATATCAGTAATCTGGACGTGGATCTGGTTCCGGACCCCGAGGCCAAAGGCAAGATGCAAGTGCTTCCGATGATGGGTTGGTATGCTGGCTTGCAGTATAATATCACGCCGAAGGTATTCGTCTCCAGTACCTATAGCCAGACTCGTTTATACAGCGAGAATGATTACCCGGTTACTCCGTCGGATCAATACCGCTACGGTCAATACTTGGTAGCCAACATTTTCTGGAACGTGAACGCCAATCTGCAAGTCGGCGCCGAGTACTTGAGAGGTTGGCGTACCGATTTCAACGATATGACCCGCCACGCCAATCGACTTAATGTTTCCGCTCAATATAACTTCTGATAATGTAGCGTTTTGTAAATGTGCCACACCGGGGGATTCTTGGTGTGGCATTTCTTTTCGAGGCGATTGGCAGATCAGCGATTAATAGATGTTCGCCATGCTAACCAGCGGCTCATACAGCTTCTCGATATCCTGCGAATCGATCTCGATCTCTACCTGATCGCCGGGGATAAGGTTCTGTCCAGCAGGAGCCAAGTCCTTGCGATCCCGGTGAATAGTCTTGATGATACAACGTTGGGGGAGGGTGAGGTGATCTACCTCCTTCCCGTCGAAATAGGCACCTGTCATGATCTCGACGAACAGGCTGGAACGCCCTTCGGCACGGAAGGCTGGAGTCGAGATCATCTCGTCATAGAGAACCACGTTAAAGGGCTTTATCTGTAGCATTTCCGTGAAGTAATACGTAAGCCCGCCGACAATGATAGAGGGGTAGAATACATCCAGATGCCCGGTTATCTCCGTAATCAAGACGATACCCGTCAGTGGTGTCCGGACTACCGCCACCAAGAAACCTACCATGCTGATTAACATGATATAGCTGATGCTCTCCGTCTCAATGAAACCATACTTCACCAATAATAAGGCGATGATCTGCCCGAACAATCCCCCGGTAACTAGTGTAGGGATGAAATTCCCTCCCGGCAGTCCGGAGGAGAAAGAGAGAGACGTGAATATCAAGTGGATGAGCATCATCGCCGCTATCCATAAAACGGGGTGATATCCATGCATCGCTTGCATGATAAGGAATTGCTCGCCTCCTCCTGTCAAGTCGATCTCCGTCAATGAGATCGTATACGCTATGATAAGCAGGTACAACATCTTCATATAAGGAGGATGCTTCAGTCTGGTAAAGAAATCCTTGCACCAAAGGGTAAACATCGAGTAAATTTTCCCGAAGACGGAAATAACCACGGCCAGAAATAAGAACAACTTCAGTTGATCTATAAAAGTAGCCTGCGGGGCAATAGCGCTAATCTGCGAGTAGGGGTTGAAGGGAAAAATCAAGCTCGCTACGCCTCCCGCCACGACCCCTGCCAGCAAGGTGGTAATGGCGGTCTTGGGAGCGTCGAACCGTTCGATGGACTCGATCACCAAAAGTGAGGAAGCGAGGGGAGCGGCGAAAGCGGCGTCCAATCCGGCACCTGCGCCGGCGGCCAAAAGTTGCTTGCGCTCTCCAGCCAATACGTGTCCCCATTTGGAAATGATATTCCCCACGTAAGATCCGATCTGTACGCACGGCCCCTCACGACCAAGGGACAGGCCGGCGCTGATTGCTAATATCCCTCCCGTGAACTTGGCGATTAATTGTGTCAACGGGTTCTTATAAGTGATCCTGCCATTGATAACCGCCCGTGTCTGGGGAATGCCCCCACCGGTAATCAGCGGCATCTTCTTGACCATCCAATTCACACAAAGCAATATACCCCATAGCGTGAAGAAGAACAAGACATGGAAATACCAAGGGTAATGACCGTCGAAAAAAAGTTTCCGGCTATTGAATAACTGCTGGAGCAGATAGTGATAAGGTACCGCTACCAACCCGGTCAGCAATCCCACGAAAATGCTTACAAAATAAAGCCTGGCGTCAATAAGTTTCAATTTCCAGATCCGCCAGCGCCTCAATTTTGTTATATCTAAGAGATCATTATCCATCGGACTCACCTTGTTTTCGTTTCCTGTTACAACAACCAAGGTAAATAAGAGGTTTAAAATCTCATTCCATTGAACCTTTTTTTAAAAGCCTTGTTATTAAGATATAGTGTTTTTCATGGTATTAGAATTAAGTTAGATTAGGTTATCCGTCTTGTTCGTGAGAATAGGGCGGTTTTCCTGTTTATAGGGGTTTGTACTTTGAGGCGGTTAGGATTTCTTGGGCGTCGTTGTTTTGCATCAACGCCTCCGGGGTAGATCCCGTCTCCTTTATGTACTGGTTGATGATCTGCCAGCCTATCCAAGTCCCGATATTCCCGGGAGCGTCGTTCCCGGGGAAAATGGTCGGGGTATCCTCGAAATATTGGGAAGTCGTCAGTTGATCCGGGGTATAAAGATGCTTGCGCTCGATGATTGCTTTCCAGATTGTTCCTTCGTTGTCCTTGCACCAGTTGTAGGCCTGTTCGGTGTATCCCATTAGCTCGGCGGCATCGGGAACGCCTAAGGCTTGCGAGAGCAGGTATTTGATTTTTCCCTCGTAAATCATCCGGTCCAGCAATACGTTCTCTTTTCCTGCGAAAGGATATTCGGACATGAGCCAACCCGCCAGATAATCCGGGACTACAAGTCCACGTTGCATTTTCAATTTCTGGGAGTCATAGAAGAAATCCTGATACAAGGGATAGTCCTTTCCCATATACTTATCGATGGAAAGGGAAAGCAGGCTATCGCCTACCAATACGTTCTGGTTGAAACCAGATACATGCATATAGATAGCAGGGATCTGCATCGAGGGGAAATTCTCCTTTAGATAGGCGAATCCGTACCCCAAGGATTTCTCGATATCCTCCACGGAATCATATTGGGTGATAGCGTCACGATACAAGCCTTTCAAGGTAGGCTCCGAGTAATAATTCCGCATTTTCTCGAAGAAGCCGGGAGTCTCGATGGTTTGCAGGTTTAATATGCCTTTCCCGATGATATCCAGCATTTCCGGGTATTGTTTGATTAGTTCGGGTTGCAAGGTGGTATCTCCCGTATCGATCAGCCGGAATAAATCCTTGTCAAAACGATTGATATGCAGGGGTTCGACGGTAGCGTAGTTGATCGTATTTGTGTTTTGCCCGTTGCAGCTCAATAGCGTAGCGGACAAAATGCAGGCCATGATGAGTTTTGTAACCATATCTCTTCGTATAATAATGTAATATGATAAGAAACGGATCGCATGGGGTAATATTGTGTGACTGGCATCTTATTACTACCTTTGCCTCCCTTTTATTTAAGATTCATCATGCGATATACGAACAAACAAATTCTAAAGATCACGTATCCGGTATTAATCAGCTTGCTCATGGAGCATATGATCGGATTGACGGACACCGCTTATCTGGGACGTGTCGGCGAGGTTGAGCTAGGTGCCTCCGCCTTGGCAGGAGTCTATTATCTCGTGATTTATATGCTGGGCTTTGGTTTCAGTGTAGGAGCTCAGGTGCTGATGGCACGTCGTAATGGTGAGGGGGAGTATAAGCGGATCGGCGAGGTTTTCACGCAAGGCGGGCTATTCCTTTTTCTGCTGGCGGCGGTGTTGTTTACGGCCTCTAATCTGCTTACGCCCTATCTGCTCCACCGGATGATCGGCTCAGAAGAGGTGTATCGGGCGACGATGAGCTATCTGGACTGGCGGGTGTACGGGTTCTTCTTCTCTTTTATAGCGGTGATGTTCCGTGCGTTTTACGTGAGTACGACGAATACGAAGATCTTGACGGCCAATTCGGTGGTGATGGTGCTTACCAACGTGGTCTTGAACTATATCTTGATATTCGGTAAGTTCGGGTTCCCCGCTTTGGGGATAGCGGGTGCCGCTATCGCTTCCTCGATCTCGGAAGCTGTTTCCGTATTGTTCTTCGTGATTTATACTTGGAAGAAGATAGATTATAAAAAATATGGTCTGTTCCGTTTTACGAGAGTGGATTTTAGGATGCTGGGACAAATACTGAGTGTCTCTATCTGGGTGATGATCCAGCATGGGATCGCTTTTGGGGGATGGTTTATCTTCTTCATCGCTATGGAGCATCTGGGCGAGCGGCCGTTGGCGATTACGAATGTGGTACGTAGCATCTCCTCGTTCCTGTTTATGTTCGTGAATGCTTTCGCCTCCACGAACAGCTCGCTGGTAAGTAACTTGATCGGCGCCGGGGAGTCGGACCGGGTGCTTCCGCTTTGCCGGAGGATGATCGGGCTATGCTATGCGTTCGTGCTACCGATCGGTATCTTGATCGCTATGTTCCCGTCTACCGTATTGCGTATTTATACGGATAACCCGGATCTGATCGCTAGCTCGATCCCCTCGCTGTGGGTGATGCTGTCCTCTTATCTTTTCGCCGTTCCCGGTTTTATTTATTTCTTTAGCGTATCGGGGACAGGCAATACCCGCCGTGCGCTGGAAATCGATATGGCTAGCATATTCGTGTACGTATTATATATATTGTATGTCGCCGTATGGTTGCGTGCGGACGTGGCGGTTTGCTGGACTACGGAGTATGTATATAATATCATGATCCTTTCTTCTTTCTTCTATCTATGGAAAGGAAATTGGCGTAACAAGAAAATCTGAAGACTTATCTTTTGATTAGTACGGTAATTCGTAAGGATAAATCAAAAAAGACCATCTTGGCATTCACGTTCTGTGTGATATGGCGTTCCGCTTTCGCCAATTCTTCCATCAAATCGATCACGTTTCGCTCGTTGACGAAAGGGGAGAACTTAACGGAGAAGCTAGCCTCGTCCAGATTCATATAATTAAGTTCCGGCGATTGGAACCGGTACATGAAGTTCTCCCGGATCAAATGCTGACAATAGGAGAGGAAGTTTTTTTGTCGTTCCCGTCCGATCCCTGCCATGACGTCCGCCATCGCTTTCATGCCTTTTACGTTTCGTGCCCATGAGTTTCGCATCATGGCCTTGAATTGCTCCAGAAAGAATTTATTTTCCTCGCCCAAGCTAATCGCCTCCATCGCCTTGATAAAACTTCCGGAGGAGAGGTGAGCGACGTGTTTAGCGTCGTCGGGCGAAAGCCCGAAACGGGATACCATGGCATTCATGATCGCATCGGTCTCAATGGGACGGATGTGGATGCGTTGCGCACGGGATTGGATGGTCCCGAGGATAAGGTCCGGTGTCTCGGATACCATAAGGATAACCGTTTTCATAGGAGGCTCCTCTATGATTTTCAGAAGCTTGTTGGCGCAAGTAGGATGTAGTTTCTCCGGCAACCAAACCATCAGGATACGATATTCCGCCTCATAAATCTTTAGGCTCAGTTTATGGATAATCTCATCGCTTTCCTTGGAATAGATGATCGCTTGTGAGTTTCCGGCCTCGATATAATCCAGCCATTCATCCATATTGAAATAGGGATGTTCTTTGAGGAACCCACGCCATTCACTGAGATAATCATCGCAGACCTCTTTCTTTTTCTCTTTCTTGGCTACGATCGGGAATACGAAATGCAAATCGGGATGTGCCAATTCGTCATATTTAAGGCATGACGGGCAACGTCCGCAAGCGTCCGTCTCCGTCCGGTTCGTACAATTCAGATAACGGGCGTAAGCCAAAGCCAGCGGAAACGCCCCGGCCCCCCCTTGCTCCGTGAATAACTGCGCATGGGGTACGATCCCTGTCCGAGTCGATTGCCTCAACCGTTCCTTTACTTCCTCTTGCCCGATGATATCTTTAAAATACATGAGATATTTCCTTTTCTATAGAATAAGGAACGAAGTTACGGAAAAGTATTCAGATATCAAAAGGTGCGGGGTTTTGTAAATATCAATTGACATATATAGAGTAAAACTAAAAACGGATACAATAACAAGTCAAGTCCAATAAAGAATATGTATTTCATTACCTTAGAATTTTAAAAATAACCATACTTAGTACATGATTGTTCAATCGTGTACTTCTATTAGACAACTCAGCGTGGAAAAACCCCTATTGTATCTCAATAAATTTCTTTTGCTATTTTGTAAACGCTATCCGAGGCCATCATTGTGTAGAAATGTAAGCTCGGTACGCCATGAGCGATCAGATCCTTGCACTGCTGTATACACCATTCCACACCCACCTCTTTCGCTTCCGCATCATCTTTACATTTACGTAATTCTGTCGCGAAAGGCTCTGGGATATCCGCACGGAATATCTTCGGAAGAACCGTTAATTGGTTCTTGAAAACGATCGGTTTGATACCGGGGATGATGGGAACCGTGATACCTTCCGCACGGCAACGATCCACGAACGCATAGTACTTGTCATTATCGAAAAACATCTGGGTTACCAGATATTCAGCGCCATTTTTTACTTTCTCCTTTAAGTAATAGATATCGGATTCCATATTGGGTGCTTCCTCGTGTTTCTCCGGATAGCAAGCCATGCCGTACGAGAAGGGAGTCTCTATACCGTCTATCTTGGAACCGTCTAACGCAATACCTTCGTTGAAATGATTTACCTGCTGTTGTAAATCAGTTGCGTGGTCGTGATATAACTCCGGTTTTTGCTGGGAGGCCTCTAAGGTCTTTATATCTCCCCTTAATATTAAGAGGTTGTTTACGCCAAGGAAGTTCAAATCGATCAAAGCGTATTCCGTCTCGTCTTTCGTAAAGCCTTTACATATAATATGGGGTACGGCAGGAATACCGTATTTATTCTGGATAGCCGAAGCGATCGCTACGGAGCCCGGACGTTTACGGATGTTTACTTTCTGGAAACTTCCGTCTGGTAAGGTTTTATAGACGAACTCGCTATGATGGGAGGTGATATTTATGTATTTAGGGTCGAATTCCTTCAACTTGTCAATCACATTATATACCTTCTGGATACTGTTACCTTTCAGCGGCGGTAATATCTCGAAAGAAAAAGCGGTACTCTTACTATTCCTTATCAGATCAATGACTTTCATATTTTAATTATTTTTGACGCGAATGTAGCAAATATACTTCGAAATAGCTTACATTTACGATCATTAATCTAACAAAGCGGCTAACTGAGCGCTTTCGTGTAAACTAAGGTTTTTTAAAGCATGGACTTAACTTACTTAAAAACGCTATTGGGCTTTGTCTCGAATCGTACCCATGATACAACAACTAGTATTCTGGCTTACTGGGAAGTGTTGGAATATTTTCAAGAGCTGTCATTCCCTCAGGCTTCTAAATCTGGTTTACCGGAGGATGAGGTACGGGTAAGATATGTGAGATCGGAGGATGAGTTGAAGTATTTCATATATGCTCCATACAGGGATGCGGATAGCTTCCGTCTGTATGTGGGAGGTGTTCCTAAATATGATCTTTTGTCCGAGCTATATCGTTTGATTCCGGCGGATAAGGATAATGAGCGTTTTCGTAAGCTGTTGGAGAAGAATAAATCTGTAAGCGTGCTCTATACGATTGATTTATCCCCGTCCGGAGAGTACATAGAAGGCTCGTTCCAACTTTCGCCTTATATCTGGGCGATCAGCTGCTTAATTCATGACCGGGAGGTTGATGAGGAGTGGTTGGAGGAACTACTGGAGGATGGAAACGACTTCTTTATGACAATTGAGGATGAGGAAGGGATAGAGTTCTTCTCTCTTTTGCGGCAGAAGACGGTAGAGTTGCTAGATCGACTGCGGATCCGGAGTCTATTTACCGTAAATGATGGATTTAGAAGGAATGATTTGGAGCGGGTTTGTGCCCGTGCGCTAAAATCGGATGATAAGGACTTAAGCATAAGCTTCTATGCGAAAGATTTAAGCAGGGTTCGTAAAAGTCTGCTGGATAAAAGGCCCAATCGTTTACTGGTGAACTATATAAATGCTCCCTTGATGAGTGGAGGGAACCGTCAAAGTATATGCTCAATAGAGAATTATAGGAAATGGTTAGGTCCGGAAAGATATCCGCTGGGCCGTTGGCCTTCTGAGTTCAGCCCGGCGTTGATGCAACAGATGGCTATTAATATAGCGTTGGCCGAAGAAAATGCGGGAGGCTGTGGCATTTTCTCCGTGAATGGCCCTCCGGGAACGGGTAAGACAACATTGCTGAAAGATATTATCGCCGAGTACGTGGTACGGCGTGCCCGGTTATTAGCGGATTTGAATCAGCCGGATGATGCCTTTACAGAGACTCCGCTTTTAGTGAAGTCTTTGGAGGCAGGTAAAAGTCAGAAGACATTTGGTTTGCAGACGGGACGGGGATTGGCCGATTATGGAATTCTGGTGACATCCTGTAATAATACGGCTGTAGAGAATATCACCTTCGAGTTAGCCATGTCAAAAGCCGGGCACTCTCTAGTCTTTAGTGAGGGTAAAGATTTATTTTTCGGAGATTTGGCTTCCAATATGCTCAATGGAAATACCGATCCGGGAAAACATACGAAACAGGCCTGGGGATTGATATCCGCCCGTTTAGGAAAAGGGGATAATATCCGTTCTTTCAGCGAAATGGTATTAAGGCCGTTTGTTTCCAAGATGAGTCCTAAAAGAGACAATGAGAAGGTTATGCGGGAGTTTAAGAACCGTTTCCCTTCTTTCGATATCGCTCAACAAGAGTTCTTGAAGCAATATCGAATAGTGGAGCGATTGCGGCGGTCGGTCTCTTGTAACGAAGAGGTATTTAGGATGGCGGACGAGAAGATGCAGTCCTCGAATCCTTTGAAGAACGCTGAATTCGACAAAGCAAGGGAAGAACTATTTTATCAAGCTTTGGTCCTGCATGGCTCTTTTGTGATCAATTCCTACAAATGGCGTTGCAACCTTTATTCGCTGTTGGCCTTTTGGGATAATAAATATATGCCGGAGGAGAAAGAATTGATATTCTCACATGTGTTGAATAGCTTGTTTTTCTTGGTGCCTGTGGTATCTACCACATTCGCTTCCGTACAGAAGATGCTGGAGTACATGGGTAGGGAGCAATTGGGATTGTTGATCGTGGACGAGGCCGGGCAAGCCGCTCCCCAATGTGCGGTAGGCGCTTTGTGGCGGGCAAAGAAAGCGATCATCGTGGGAGACCCGAAACAAGTGGAACCGGTAGTCACCACCGATGAGACGTTGATGACTCTCTATCAAAAGAAATGTGGTATCGTATCCTTGTCTTCTTACCTCTCGAAATCCCATTCCGTGCAAGGTTTCGCCGATTTGATAAACCGTTATGGGTCTTGGATTGGAGAGACGTGGGTAGGCTGTCCGTTGGTCGTGCACCGTCGTTGTATCAATCCTATGTTTAGCATCTCCAACCGGGTGTCGTACGACGATACGATGATTCTGGGAATGAAAGATGCGGTGAAAGACGAGGAGAAAAGTCAATTGTTGCTAGATCATTCCTTATGGATCGATGTGCCCGGTAAGAAAGGTACTAGCGCTAAAGGGAATAATGATCATTACGTGGCGGAGCAAGGCGAGGTATGCTTGCGCTTGATATTGGCGTGGATGGGAAAACACCGGGAGAAAGAGGATACCCGGAAATTATATGTGATCTCCCCCTTCACCACGGTTGTGAAAGGCATTAAGGCTGCGGTTAAAGCCGTCTTGAATACGGAGGAGTATAGTGGGCTTAAAGGTAAATTTAAGGGGTGGGAGACTGCCAACTGCGGAACGGTCCATAAATTCCAAGGAAAAGAAGCCGAGGAGGTTATCTTCCTGTTGGGATGCCAACCTTCTTCAACTGGTGCGATAGGTTGGGTAAATAGCAATATCCTGAACGTGGCGGTTACCCGGGCGAAGAAGCGGGTGTATTTTATCGGGGATTATGAGGTGTGGTCTCGGCAGAACCGGAATTTCAGCCCGGAGATTATCTGTTTTTCCGAGGAGGATACAGGGCTTCAACGAATACATTTCTCGGAACTTCCGGATTTTGGGGAGATCGAGGCCATGGAAGAGACTCCAGACTTAGAATTCCCGGGAGCAGAGGATAGCCAAGTAGAATATTTATTGGAAGAAGATGAGATCGATCCGGAAACAACGGAACCGGAGGATAGAAAGCAAGATATACGCCCCATTCCAAGATACTCATTCTTGACTGGTCCGGAATACCATCACCGTTACCGGGTGATTTACTCGCATCCCTATCAACTGATATTTGAGGTCTTGATGACCGATCCGACGGAGACTTTACCGGATTTACCGGTTTCTTTTTACCGTAAGTTGTCCGATTCGCCTTCCTTATGGATGTGTTTGATCTATCCGGTCGCCCTTGATTTCCCAGCGCAAGAGTTGGAGAATGAGTTCGACCAAGTGATAGATTGGTATAATTCGTTATAGGCCGAAATGTAGCCTTCCGCTTGCTTTTTTTAGTTTATAGGCCGAACTATATATAAATTAGCGTATATTTGCGGTACACAAAATCTCCCATAGCGACGGCTATGGGCGTTTTTGCTTTTGAGCGATATTATTAACAGTGTAATTTGTTAATTTTAAACTAATTACAGCAAATTGTATAGATATGGAAAATTTAAATTGGTCTGAGCTGGGATTTGGTTATATCAAGACAGACTACAATGTAAGATGCTACTATCGTGACGGCAAATGGGGTGAGTTGGAAGTTTCTTCATCCGAGATTATCAATATTCACATGGCCGCTACTTGCTTGCATTACGGACAAGAGTCTTTCGAGGGCTTGAAGGCCTTCCGCGGGAAAGACGGTAAGATCCGTGTATTCCGTATGGATGAGAACGCTAAACGTATGCAATCTTCCAGCCGGGGTATCAAGATGGCTGAGTTGCCTGTAGAGATGTTCGAGGAAGCTGTACGTAAGGTCGTGAAATTGAACGAGCGTTTCGTTCCTCCTTATGAGAGCGGTGCCGCTTTATATATTCGTCCGCTGATGATCGGCTTGGGCGCTCAGGTGGGTGTGAAGCCGGCTCCCGAATATATGTTTATGATATTTGTCACTCCGGTAGGTCCGTATTTCAAGGGTGGATTCCAGCCCTCGAAGGTATGCGTACTTCGTGAGTACGACCGTGCGGCTCCTAACGGGACAGGTACGATCAAGGTCGGTGGTAATTATGCCGCTAGCTTGGTAGCCGGCGAGATCGCTCATTCCAAGGGATACGCCGCCGTATTGTATCTGGATCCGAAAGAGAAGAAATATCTGGATGAGTGCGGTCCGGCTAACTTCTTCGGAATCCGTGGCAATAGCTATATCACTCCGCAATCCCACTCGATCTTGCCTTCGATCACGAACAAGAGCTTGCAGCAATTGGCCGAGGATATGGGCTTGACGGTAGAGCGTCGTCCGGTT
>OHJT01001524.1_pt1 | contig 11893 bp, 11 predicted proteins | sample 1568651 | NCBI WGS metagenome assembly OHJT01 (sample SAMEA3879608, study PRJEB24766) | human gut metagenome | biome: human-associated habitat; feature: feces | place: USA | collected 1985/1987 | reverse complement strand
ACATGATTACAGTATCGACTTCAATATCGTACTCTGAGCCTTCAATCTCTACAGGTCTTCTTCTTCCGGAAGCGTCCGGTTCTCCAAGTTCCATCTTTACAACTGTCATACTTGTAATATTTCCGTTATCATCTACATTAATCTTTTTCGGATTTGTCAAAAGATCAAAAATTACGCCTTCTTCCTTTGCATGGTGAACTTCCTCAACTCTCGCCGGAAGTTCCGCTTCGCTTCTTCTGTACACAATATGTACTTCTGCGCCAAGACGAAGTGCTGTTCTTGCAGCATCCATCGCTACATTTCCTCCGCCTACTACAGCAACTTTCTTGCCGGCAGCAATAGGTGTATCGTAAGAATCATCAAATGCTTTCATCAGATTACTTCTCGTAAGGTATTCATTTGCAGAGAATACTTCGTTTGCATTCTCACCCGGAATTCCCATAAACATCGGAAGTCCTGCTCCGGACCCAATAAAGACCGCTTCAAATCCTTCCTCTTCCATAAGCTGATCGATCGTTGTGGATTTTCCGATCACAACATTTGTCTCAAATTTTACGCCAAGTTCTTTTACTTTCTCTATCTCTTTCGCAACAATCTTCTGTTTTGGCAGACGGAACTCCGGAATTCCGTATACAAGCACTCCGCCGAGCTCATGAAGCGCCTCAAATACAGTCACATCATATCCAAGCTTTGCAAGATCTCCCGCACATGTAAGACCCGACGGCCCGGAACCGATTACAGCAACTTTGTGTCCGTTCTTCTCTTCTGCACCGACAGGTTTAATATCATGATCCAACGCATAATCCGCAACAAATCTTTCAAGTTTTCCGATTGAAACCGGCTCACCTTTAATTCCGCGGATACACTTTCCTTCACACTGCGATTCCTGTGGACATACTCGTCCGCAAATTGCCGGAAGCGCACTTGATTTTCCGATCACTTTATATGCTTCTTCGATGTTTCCTTCTTTCACTTCCTGAATAAATGCAGGAATATCAATAGAAACCGGACAGCCTTCGATACATTTTGCATTTTTACATCCAAATCATCTCTGTGCTTCCATCATTGCTTCTTCTTTATTATATCCATAACAAACTTCTTCGAAATTCGTTGCTCTTACCTTTGGATCCTGCTCTCTGACAGGTACTCTCTTTAATACATCGACTTCCATTATTTGTCACCTCCGCAGTTTCCGCAGCCACCGTGATGTGTTGCGCCCTCTTCATAGGCAAGCTTAGCTCTGCCTTCCTCAGTCTTATATTGCTGCTGTCTCTTCATAGCCTGATCGAAATCAACAAGATGTCCGTCGAACTCAGGTCCGTCAACACATGCGAACTTAACTTTTCCATCCACGATCAGACGGCATGCACCACACATACCTGTTCCATCAACCATGATTGGGTTCATTGAAACAATTGTAGGAATCTCAAGCTTCTTTGTGAGCAGACATGTGAATTTCATCATAATCATAGGTCCGATAGCTACACAGCAGTCATATGTATTGCCGGCATCAACAAGTGCCTGAAGTTGCTGGCTGCCGTTGCCGTGGAAGCCGTATGAGCCATCATCTGTACAAACATAGAGATTCTTTGCAACAGCTTTCATCTCATCCTCAAAGAAAAGGATATCCTTATTTCTAAAGCCCATGATGACATCAGCATCCACACCATGCTCTTTAAGCCACTTAACCTGTGGATATACAGGAGCTGTACCAAGACCTCCTGCGATAAATACGATGTGCTTTTTCTTTGTCTCCTCGAGGTTATCCTCCTGACAAAGCTCTGATGGACAGCCGAGTGGTCCGACGAAATCCTCTAATGAATCTCCCTCATTAAGAGCCATCATTCTCTCTGTTCCTGCACCGATAGTCTGTACTACGATAGTAACGGTCTCTTTTTCCCTGTCATAATCACAGATGGTAAGTGGGATTCTCTCTCCTACCTCATCTGTCTTTGCGATGATAAACTGACCAGGCAGACACTCTTTTGCAACTCGTGGTGCCTTTATATCCATAAGGATAATATTGTCAGCCAATTTTTCTTTTCGAACTATTGGATACATAGTCTTCCTCCTAGTTAAATCTTATCCCATTACATATGTAATCTGATACTCAATTATTTCATACTTTTTTAATTTTAAATGAAATGATATAATTTTTCAATATATTTCTTTAGATATTCCATAAAAATATGTTATATGCTTATGAAATTGTGTTATCTTCTGACATTCGTCCGGTACTTTATATCAAAAACAGGAACCAGTTCATGCAAAAAATGAACCGGTTCCTGTATTTATCAGCTTTTATGAGAAATAAACAAGTTCGTCTTCCGGCTTTTCTGCAGGTGTAATGGAAATCGGATACAGTACCGGTCCTTTTCCCTTGTACTCTCTTGCAAACTCCACATGCACCCTTGCGGTGATGGTAATCCACGATTTGTGAGGAATACTGCTCTCATCCTCATACTTGCACTTAAAACCTATAAAGGTCACGTCCTCTATACAGCAGGTCATCGCAAACCTGCCCGGTACCATAACACCTTTTCTAAGCTTATCAGGATTGTATACAAGGGCAAGAAATTTGACAACCTTGCCGTCGTACTTCTTGTAATTCTCCATGGCATCCATATACCAGATGGCATAATCTGCATCTGAAAGCTCAATCACATCCTGTTTTATATCAAACGGTAGTTCCTCCGGACGCTCATCAATAGTACCGTCCTTGCGTTCGTAGACTATCTGGGCTTTGCGGTTGATATTCTTTATGGTACGCCTTAGGTGTCCTCTGTCTGTATCATCGTCCGTCCTGTTAAATATGACAACATCACTCGCAAATACCTGTTCCTGCATCATCGCGCGCATATTGTTCATATAAAGGTCAAATGTAGTGGAATCAACTGTGGCGAGCGACTGCACGATAACCCAGCCCTTTGGCAGATCGGCCTCTATTATTTTATCAATGCCCCATGTGCCGTTGTACTCGATAAACACCTGTTCAGGCAAATACTGCATGTTGAGCTCATTCAGCTTTGCAGCTGTAAACTCATCCTCCGAGTCGATCTCTGCAACCTGGATATTGGCAGCCTTTAGCTTATCCATATCATACTCCACATCACCATCCTCGCACATAATGATAAGCCCCTTTGAGCCATTAGCGAAATCATTCTCGAAAATGGTATCCTTAATCAGTGAAGTCTTGCCACTGTCCATGAATCCGGTAAATAAATATACTGGAATCTCTTCAGCCATTTTGTTAGTTCCTTTCTGATTATTGTGTAACTATGTTAAATACATTTAAGCAAGTCCGAAGAGCTCTTCAAGCTCATGCTCGTGGATATCTGTTCCGATAACAACGATACGTCCTGTATAGTCAGGCTCGCCATCACGAATCTCGTACTCGCCCGGAACCATATCAAAGTAAATCCACTTGCCATCTGTGCCCTCTACCATGCCCTTTGAACGAAGAATCTTGTCATCTTCCACAAACTGCTTAAGGATTTCTTCGAGCTTAGAGCGCTCAAACTTGTGAGGTGTCTCCTTGCCCCAGCTTGTAAATACATCATCAGCATGATGATGTCCGTGCTCATGATCATGGTCATGACAGCCGCAAGTGCAGTCCTCGCCATGCTCGTGATGATGTTCGTGCTCGTCATGGTCGTGGTGATGCTCGTGTTCATCGTGGTCGTGATGGTGCTCATGCTCATCATGGTCGTGGTGATGCTCATGCTCATCATGGTCATGGTGATGATGATGCTCTGCCTCATCCTGTGCATGACGTGCCTCAGCAAGCACCTTCATCTCGAGATTGTCCTGACCTTCCATAGTCTTAAGAATCTGCTCTCCTTTAATAGCATCCCAATCAGTAGTGATAATTGAAGCCTTTGGATTTAAAGCCTGAATCTGCTTTACACAAAACTCAAGCTGCTCAGGTGTAGCATTCTGGCTGCGGCTTAAGATCACTGTTGTGGCATACTCTATCTGGTTGTTGAAGAACTCACCAAAGGCCTTCATCTGCTTGCTTGCCTTAAGTGCATTTACCACTGTAACAAGTGCATTAAGCTTGACCGGCTGTTCTTTTTCGATATCTATAACAGATTTCATGACATCTGATAATTTACCCACGCCGGAAGGCTCGATTAAGATACGGTCAGGATGATACTTCGTAATAACCTCATTTAAATTCTTACCAAAATCACCAACCAGTGAACAGCAGATACAGCCTGAGTTCATCTCAGTAATCTGAATGCCGGCATCCTTTAAAAAGCCACCGTCTATACCAACCTCGCCGAACTCATTCTCTATGAGAACTATCTGCTCACCCTTAAAAGCTTCATCTATCATTTTCTTGATAAATGTAGTCTTTCCAGCTCCAAGGAAACCTGAAATAATGTCAATTTTTGTCATTGTAATTCACTCCTTTTCTTTTCACTAAGTCCTATTTTACTAGCAATAATACAAATATGCAAATTAAATTTTTATTATTAAATTATGTTGACACATAACAAAAGAACTACCGCACGCGGTAGTCCTCTCTAATACATTAATTGTATTTTCTTTTTCTAGCTGCTTCAGATTTCTTCTTACGCTTTACGCTTGGTTTCTCGTAATGCTCACGCTTACGGATCTCCTGCTGGATGCCTGCTTTTGCACAGTTTCTCTTGAATCTGCGTAATGCGCTATCTAAAGTCTCGTTTTCTTTAACTATTACACTAGACATAACCTAAAACCTAACCTCCCTCCAGTTGTGTATTGTGCATCAACTGTTAGGTATCTATACTTAATTGCACTAACATGTATTTTATCAAAATATCCGGATTTGTCAAGATAAATCCGGATATTTTTTAAAGAAATTATTATTTTAGTTATATCAGGTAAAAAATCACTCCAAAATGACTCTAATCAAGCTTGATAAAGATTGATGTTTCCTTTTTCAGTGAATCTGCAATCTCATAGTTTTCATCCATCTTGTGTGAGATATTGTCCATATCCTCAACAATAAGCTGTGTACTGTCAGCCGCTGAAACCACTCCGTTCACACCCTCATTTATAGCATGTGAAATGGTGTTGATTGAAGAAGAAATCTCAAGCATGGACTGCTTCAGTGAATCAGTCTTCTCCTTGAAATCAGTCATGGTACCCTCAATGAATGAAGCCTTGTCGTTGTACTCCACACCGGACTCAACAAATCTCTCAAACTCCGGAAGAATCGAATCATTAATATAGCTGACAAGACCATTGGCGTTGTCAGAAAGATTGTTAACCGAATTGGTAACTACCGCATTGATACGCTGGATATTGTTGGCTGCCTCCTGGCTGGCTGCAGCAAGCTGGCTGATCTCACTGGCTACAACCGCAAAACCTCTGCCTGCCTCTCCTGCCCTTGCTGCCTCAATAGAAGCATTTAATGCCAGCAGATTGGTCTGACTTGCAATGTTTAAAATATCATTGGTAAGTGAATTGACCTGCTTTACGCTGTTGCTATCCTCAATAGCCTTCTGCAATACCTCGAGAATCTCCGAAACCTTCCTGTCTGTTGACTCCATGTTTGTACGTGCAACAGACTCCATTGACTGTGCATGAGCCTTCATATCCCTGGTGTATCCGGTCAGTTCATCTGTCTTTTCAGCAATAAGCTCAACCTCTTTTGCCACATTATCTGTGTTGGTATTGATAACAGATGCATTTTCAGAGATATCCTGCATGGTAGCAGACAGCTCCTCTGTTAAAGCCGAAAGATCGGACACACTGCTGTTGCTTGTCTGAACACTCTGACGCACATCATCAACAACCCTCTCCATCCTGGCCGAGTTGGTGACAACAGCCTTGAATATAGCCTGCAGCTTTGTCATAAAGACATTGATGCCCTTGCCTACGGCGTCAACCTCAGCATTGTTGATAGGAGTAACCCTCTGTGTCAAATCGCCCTTCTTGTTATCAATATTGACTATGATGCCGTTGATTTCCTTCTGTGTACGAAGCAGAGGCTTGATAACCATGGTGACAACAGCAAAAACAACAAACAGTAATGCAATTATACTTACTGCAATAGTAAATGTACATGTGACAACAGATGCGCGATAAGTACTTTCGAGGCTCTTTCTCTCCTCCTGTGTAACAGAATTGACATGCTCACGCATTGACGAAATAGCTTTTTCAATGTTATTAGTATATTTTGCAATAGAGCCATTTGCCGTTTTATACGCTTCCTCGTTTTTACCGGCGGCAGAATAGGCCATTACATTGCCACACTCCTTGACCAGGCTTGTATAGTTTTCACAGATAATTCTATAGTTTCTCTTGGTCTCCAAGGTTACATAAGGATTATAATCATCAAGGAGCTGCTTTAGCTTTTCCTCGTGATTTCTCACTTCACTTACAATATCAATCATTGATGATAGATCTGTCGATATAATATGAGACAGTGCCAGTGTATGAATATTCACGGTCTCCATCTCAATATCATTAAGCATCTCCGTGCCAACCATTGAGGTGTCCACAATCTGAGAAGCCGCATCATTTACCTTTGATAAATTTTTAAGAGATAAACCACTTGAAATAACACTTACAAAGCCTACAATAAAAACAGGAATAAGTATCAATTTCGTACTTAACTTTTTCTTTCCCTTGATCTTTGGTTTGTTATTAACCTTTTGAGCTTTTTTTGTGTTGAGAGTTTTTTTAACTTTTGGTGCTTTTGCAGGATTTGCTGCTTTTGCTTTCACCTTTTTTTGTTTTACTGCGCTATTTTTAACAGCTGCTTTACTTTTTTTTGAATCTAATTTCATGTTATATACCCCTCTACTCAGCTACAGATTGTGTTATCCCCGCAACTAGATTATCCATTATCTCCTGAAGATCTGTATTATCAGGATTACCGGCCGCCATTTTTTCGCCAAACTCCGTCGCAGCATCCCAGTAAGAATTTCCAACTCTTTGGAGCTTTCCGTACTGTGCCTGATCCATAACAGCCATAATAGCAGGAACCTTTTTGACCGCATCATCTGCGGCTGCCGCTTTATTGGCAGGGCCTGCATTCTTCATCTCAAATCGGAGCTTCTGGTTATCCTCGTTTGTAAACCACTGGGCAAGCTTATTTTCCCACTCAGGATACTTGGTGTATGCATTTACAGCCATATATTTATAGCCTTTAAACGATGACATCTGAATCTGCTGTCCGGCACATGTGTATGTAGGCAGCTTTACAGCACCATAATCATCGCCCCATAATTCCTTGATTTTTGCCGCATTCCAGCATCCACTGACACCGGCAATAATACTTCCGTCCTGTACTCCTGCAATAAAATCGTCCTGTACACAGTTCTTAAAGCCCGGCTTAGCCGCAATATCAAGCATAGCCTGTGCTATATCAACACCCTTGATGTCCGTGATGATAGAATTCCAGTTACAGTGGTTTGTCACACCATCATCATTCACGCCAAAATCAAGCCCTGTATTTCCAAAAAATGAATACAGATACCAGCCTGAGCTCCAGTCCATAGTCAAGTACTTACCATTTGCCCCTGCAATGTCGAGCATGCCATCAAGCGTAGCCACATCGCTGTCTGAGAAATAATTCTTATTGTAATACATAAAATATCCATTGTCAGCGGTCAGCGGATATCCATATAATTTGCCATCGATAGTGGCAGCCTCAACCGCACCTTCATCGTTAGCCTTTTTAACGGCATCCACATCCTCTATCTCATAAAGAGCGCCTCCCGCTACCATAGAAGTTATCTGGTCATCCGCTATAGGGAATACATCCGCACCATTATGCACATTTGATAATATATTAAAATCAGTTCCTTTATTAGCCTCCTTGAAGCTTTCAATCATCTGTGTAGTAATATCCACATCATTCTTCGAACACCACACATGCATCTTTACTTCCTTATTCTTCGCTTTATCCGAAGAATTCTCCGTCGTCCCCACCTGTGTATTGTCATGTGATTTATTTGATACTCCACATCCTGTAAGTAATGAAACCCCCATGGCAGCCACAAGTGTTGCAGCTATTAACCTCTTCATACATATTCATCCTTTCAGTTTATTCTCAATTTATAATTTAGTACAATTTTACCATACTTTCACAAAAAAAAATAGGTCTAATTTGATTTTTTTAACAAATTTAGACCTATTTTTTAAAAGATGCATTTTAAAGCACTATATAAGCATTTTTGTTACTTAATCATACCTGAAAGTGCGTCCTTTACTGAAGCAATAGCATCAGGAATACCTGCCGGGTTCTTTCCACCGGCCTGAGCCATGTTAGGGCGTCCACCGCCGCCACCGCCTACCTTTGAGGCGATTGCCTTGATTAAGTTTCCTGCATGCGCACCGCTCTTTATGGCAGCGTCTGTTGCCATGGCAACAAGATTTACCTTGCCTTCATTTGAAGAAGCAAGCACGATAACTCCCTCGCCAAGCTTTTCCTTGAGGGAATCGCCAAGATCACGCAGTCCGTTCATATCAACGCCGTCAACACTTGTTGCAAGAAGCTTGATTCCGTTTACATCAACTACCTGATCCATAACATCGCCGAGCGCATCCTTTGCTGCCTTGCTCTTAAGAGACTCATTCTCACTCTGAAGTGCCTTCATCTCAGCCATCAGGTGCTCAAGTCTCTCTTTGAGGTTGGCAGGAGTTGATTTAACTACCTTAGCAGCCTCCTCAAGCTCCTTCTCCATATTGCTGTAATAAGCGAATACATTGTCGCCTGTGATAGCGGCGTACCCCTGCTGCCACACCACTTTCAGACAGGATCTTGAATGCGCCGATCTCGCTTGTATTGGCAACATGTGTACCACCGCAGAACTCCTTTGAGAAATCGCCCATTGATACGACACGTACCTTTTCACCGTATTTCTCGCCGAAGAGAGCCATGGCACCTGTCTTTTTAGCCTCATCGACAGTCATGATATCTGTGCGAACTTCAATAGCTTCGTTGATTTTCTCGTTTACGATATCCTCAACCCTTTTAAGTTCCTCAGCAGTCATAGCAGAAAAATGAGAGAAATCAAAACGTGTTCTCTCAGCATCCTGGTAAGAACCTGCCTGCTCTACATGTGTGCCGAGCACCTCACGCAGTGCCTTCTGAAGCAGATGAGTGGCAGAGTGATTTCTGCATGTGTTTGTTCTTGTTTTTGTATCAACAGAAAGTGTAGCCTTCTCGCCTGTGCGGATCATACCCTCTGACACATAACCTACATGTGCATATCTGTTGCCGACTACCTTTACAGTATCCTCAACAACAAATGTACCGCTCTCTGTCTTTATGACACCCTTATCACCCTGCTGACCACCCATTGTGGCATAGAGAGGTGTGTTTGGCACGATTACAGAACCCTTATCACCATCTGAAAGAGCCTCGACTACATCATCCGATGTGGTAAGGAAAGCAATCTCAGCTGTGTCAGTAAGCTTGTCATAGCCTGTGAACTCTGTAGTAATTTCAGAATCTATATCATTGTAAACATTGGCATCAGCACCCATATAGTTTGTTTCCTTGCGGGCTCCTCTTGCCTTCTGTCTCTGAGCCTCCATACAACTCTCAAAGCCAGCCTCATCATATGTGAAGCCCTTCTCCTCGAGAATTTCTGCCGTAAGGTCTACAGGGAAGCCGTATGTATCGTAAAGCTTGAATGCATCCTCTCCTGAAAGCACCTTGACCCCGTCAGCCTTCATATGCTCTTCCATATCTGCAAGGATACCAAGTCCCTGGTCGATAGTCTTCGCGAACTTCTCCTCTTCCTGAGTGAGCACTTTAAGGATGAAATCCTTTCTCTCCTCAAGCTCCGGATAACCGTCCTTGCTCTCATCGATGACAACCTGCGCGATTTTGCCAAGGAAGGCTCCCTGTATGCCAAGTGTACGTCCATGCATAGCGGCACGTCTGATGATACGGCGAAGCACATAGCCTCTGCCCTCGTTAGATGGCATAACTCCGTCAGAGATAAGGAATGTAGACGAACGGATATGGTCTGTGATAAGACGGATAGAAACATCGTCCATCTCATCGACATGATATTTCTTGCCTGAAAGCTCGCAGACCTTGTCACGGATAGCCTTCATGGTATCAATATCGAATACCGAATCAACATCCTGCATTACAACAGCAAGACGCTCAAGTCCCATACCTGTATCAATGTTCTTATGCTCAAGCTCAGTGTATCCACCGTGTCCGTCACCGTTAAACTGTGTGAATACGTTGTTCCACACCTCCATGAAACGGTCACAGTCACAGCCTACCTTACAATCAGGCTTGCCACAGCCGTACTTCTCACCGCGGTCGTAGTAAATCTCAGAGCAAGGACCACAAGGACCTGCTCCATGCTCCCAGAAGTTGTCACACTCACCGGTCTTTGGATCTCTGTAGAAACGTGTAATACGATCTCCAGGCACTCCTACTTCCTTAGTCCAGATATCAAATGCCTCATCATCCTCACCGTAGATGGAAGGATAAAGCCTGTCCTTTTCAAGACCGAGCACCTCTGTCAAAAACTCCCATGACCATGCGATTGCTTCATGCTTGAAATAATCGCCAAACGAGAAGTTTCCGAGCATCTCAAAAAATGTAAGATGACGAGCTGTCTTACCTACATTCTCGATATCACCTGTTCTGACACACTTCTGGCATGTAGTCACACGGCGTCTTGGTGGAACCTCCTGTCCTGTAAAATATGGTTTAAGCGGTGCCATACCTGCATTAATAAGAAGCAGACTGTTGTCATTGTGAGGCACCAGTGAAAAACTCTTCATTGCGAGATGTCCCTTGCTCTCAAAGAACTCAAGGTACATACGACGTAATTCGTTAACGCCATAACTCTTCTTCATTACTTGAATCTCCTATTCTTTTGTCTTTGCGTCCTTCATTTTACGAAGCTTTACCCCTATTAAAGCCCCACAAAAACCTATGGCCGCCAAAACAATCATAATAATAACATATTGTGCTACGCACATGAAAAAGTCCCCCATAATTACCCTCCTAAATTTATTGAACTTATTTATTATAAATGAATTTGTGAAATAATTCAATAGTTCTCTCCAAAAGCAAACGTCTGATTTTCACGTTCAATCTCAATAACCCTGTCAGCCTTGTCCTTATTGCTGAGTCTCTTCTTGTATTCAATGATACCGCTGTAGTCCTGCCACATATGCATAGGGAAAACAAACTCTGCCGAGGTATTTTGTAAAAAATAATCAAAACCCTTGAACTGATACTCCATAAGCTTTGGATCCATCGGGAAAAAAGCCACGTTTATTGGTTTTTCCGAAAGCTTTTTTATCTCATGCCTGAAGGCTCTGCGCACTCTGCCGTTTATCAAATCACCGGCGCCATCCCACTCCCAGTCGTTTAAATCACCGGCATGAAACAGGCTCACACCGTTTGAGGCAACATAAAACGCCACACCGGCATCGGTGGATCTAAGTGTCATTATATCCAGATCATCCACATGATATGTATTGTCAGGTGAAACAAATGTCACCCTGTCCCTGACAGCGGGATCAATGCCATGCTTTGATAAAAAATGCGGACTGATACGGATATCCTTCGAAAAAACATAATGTATATTCGGATATTTGTCAGCCAGACGCAAAATATCCATATCATAATGATCCTTGTGGCTGTGACTTGCAAACATATAGATTTTTGTATCCGGCTCATAAGATGGCAGCTTTCCGGTAAAATGCATACCCTCCACCTTGTCTCCATCAAAATAATCAAATATAAGCACCTTGTCATCCAGTTCCACAAGAAAACAACTGTGATGTATAAAAATTATCTGCATGTAACCTACTCTCTTTCGCTTTTAAATCAGTCTTTATGTATCATTATGCTATCTTTATGCTATATAGTCAACTTATATTTCGTATAATATAGTAATTAAACTCTAAT
>OHJT01001519.1_pt1 | contig 11936 bp, 7 predicted proteins | sample 1568651 | NCBI WGS metagenome assembly OHJT01 (sample SAMEA3879608, study PRJEB24766) | human gut metagenome | biome: human-associated habitat; feature: feces | place: USA | collected 1985/1987 | reverse complement strand
CGAAGTCCGTCGAAACGGTTCAGTCCGTACTCAGTAGCTATCCAGATAAATCCGCGCTTATCCTGAAAAATCTGGTTGATAAGACTGCTGGACAATTCGTTGTTAGTAGAATAGAATTTACCGGTTTGTGCCGTCAAAGGCAGGACGGTCAAACATAGCAATAAGACTATAAGGAGGATTTTATTAAGAGCTGTTTTCATTGCATTTTATACTTAAAGGCAAGCAAAGATAAGAAAAACTTTCGAAATGGACAGGGAAGCCATTGCATATATGCTCTTTATCTCTTCGGCATTATACCTAAAGGAGCGGAACATTAAACCCTTTTGCCAGGAAGCCTTATACATCTTTTGTATCATTAGATGCCACCTTTTGCATCAGCCCTCTTATTGATGCGGATGAAAGGAATAAATGATATAAGTGAAAGGAATATGGGATTTATCACTTAATTCTCTATCTTTCGGACGTCAACAAACCTGGGACGTAACACCAGCGAATGATTTTGTAACACAGAGAAAAGTCATGTTACATTTAAATGTAACACAGGCTACAATAAAATGCCTGCTTCTTCATATTATAGAATATCTTTGTCACAAACGAAAAGGAATGTTTAATCACTTAATCTAATTGAATACAAATATGGAAACTTAAAAATGAAATGCACGTCTTCACATCTTTAATAAAGAAAGAGAATATTATTGTTATCCAACTAAATTAATTTCATTATGAAATGCACAAATTATTGTTTTAAGCCTTTGGGGCTTCTATTCTTATTATGCCTGATACCTCTATGGGCATTTTCACAGAACATCACTGTGAAAGGTGTGGTGAAGGACGCCACAGGAGAATCAGTTATCGGTGCGAGCGTAGTGCAGAAAGGCACCAGTAACGGTATTATTACCGACATTGACGGTAACTTCACGCTGAATGTTCCATCCAACAGTACCATCGTAATTTCATTTGTGGGCTACAAGACTCAAGAAATTCCTGTAGCCGGGAAGACACAAATCAACGTTACCCTGAAAGAAGATGCTGAAATGCTGGACGAAGTCGTAGTGGTAGGTTACGGACAGATGAAGCGTTCAGACCTGACAGGTTCGGTGGTATCGGTTAATGACCAGGCCATCAAGAAGTCGGTTCCGACTTCTATCGACCAAGTATTGCAAGGCCGTGCTGCCGGTGTGCAGATTCAGGCAAACACAGGTACACCGGGCGGTAGCTCCGCCATCCGCATCCGTGGTATCAACTCACTGAACGCCACTAATCAACCTATCTTTGTGATAGATGGCGTAATAGTAGACTCTTCAAGCAGTGACAATGGAACCTCCAACCCGTTGTCCAGCATTAACCCTTCGGACATTGTCTCCATGGACGTGCTGAAGGATGCTTCCGCCACCGCCATCTATGGTGCACGTGCTTCTAACGGTGTCATCATGATTACTACTAAACGAGGCAAAGCCGGTGAGGCTACCATCACCTACGATGGCTATGTAGGCTGGCAAAGCATGCCCAAGAAACTGGAAATGATGAACTTACGCGAATATGCCACCCACCACAACGTGCGTGCCGATGCACAGATTGTGGCTCATAGCAACAATTTCGTCAATCCTGAATTACTGGGCGAAGGAACCGACTGGCAAGACGAGCTGTATCGCAACGCCTTGATGACCAGCCATAATATATCCATCACAGGCGGTCAGGAAAAAGTGACCTACGCATTCAGTGCAGGCTATTTGGATCAGGCAGGTATCGCTTTGGGATCCGGCTTCAAACGTCTCTCCCTGCGAGGCAATCTGGAAGCTCAAATCAAGAGCTGGCTGAAGGGAGGTATCAACTTCTCCATGTCGGACAGCAAGCAAAAAGTGGGTGCCGACAATAACATTATCATGACTGCCCTGCAATCGCAACCTTCTACCGCCGTCACTTCGGCAGACGGGTCCTATGACGGTCCGGACGACCAATACATGCCCGACAACCCCGTGGCACTGACCGAAATCCGCACCAACAACAACAAGAAAGAGAATTTCCGTTTCAGTACCTATCTGGAAGCCGCGCTGTTGAAAGGGCTGACCCTGAAGACAGAACTCTCCACCGACTACAACCTGAACAAGTATTACTATTATGAACCGGACTTCACCTTCGGTGTGAAAGTAAACAACACCCGCACGGGTCGCTGGACCAAGAATGATTCCAAATACTGGAGCTGGCGCAACATACTGACCTACAACCACACGTTCAACGACAAGCACAACATCAACGTTATGGTGGGACAGGAAATGAGCGAAAACCATTGGGAGACCCAGGAGAGCCGTGCCACAGGCTATCTGTCCAATTCCGCCCAAGACCCCAGTGCAGGCGGACAAGTGGACGGTTCGGGTTATCAGGACAACAGCTCCATCCTTTCCTACTTCGGACGCGCCTTCTACTCGTTTGCCGACCGCTACCTGCTAACGGCCACCATCCGACGCGACGGTTCTTCCAAGTTTGCCAAAAACAACCGCTGGGGATGGTTCCCTTCTGCAGCCCTGGCATGGAAAGCAAGCAACGAGACGTTCCTCAAGGACAATCCGATCATCAACAACCTGAAAATCCGCTTGGGTTGGGGTACTACCGGTAACCAGAACGTGCAAGACTGGGCCTATATCGCCCTGCTTGCCACCAAGAACACCCCGTGGGGTAACGGTGTACTGAACGGCAATACCGCTAATCCCGACCTGAAGTGGGAAACGACCTATTCCACCAACCTAGGTCTGGATCTGAACCTCTTCGACAACCGCATTGAGTTCATCGCCGACTTCTACTACAAGAAAACCAAGGATATGCTGCTGCAAGTGGCTCTACCCGCATTCTTGGGCTCGTCCGGTCAAGGTGCTGCCAGCAATCCCTGGAGCAATATAGGCTCGCTTGAGAACAAAGGTGTGGAACTGACCCTGAATACCGTGAACATCGACACCAAGGACTTCCAATGGAGAAGCAACTTCGTATTCTCACTCAACCGCAACAAGGTGGTGGAAATGGATACCGAAACCGGTAGCCTGCCCTACTCCCTGCAAGTGGGTTCAGATACACAAACCGTAACCAACTCCGTAGCAGGAAAACCCATCGCACAGTTCTGGGGATATAAGGTAATCGGACGTTTTGACGAACCTACCGACTTCTACTATACAGATGCCAATGGAGCTGTTAAGGAAGTGGCACGCCCCATCAACCAAGGCATTGCCCAAGGAGAAACGTGGCTGGGCGATTACATCTTTGCCGACATTAACAATGACGGGAAAATAGACAACAACGACCAGACATTTATCGGAAATCCCGAACCTAAGTTCACCTATGGCATAGGAAACACCTTCTCCTGGAAGGGCTTCGACCTGACCATATTCCTGAGTGGCAGCTACGGCAACGACGTACTGAACTACAACCGTCGCTGGCTGGAACAGTCGGGCGCCAACAGCAACCTGTTGAAATCCACCGGCTATGCCATCGTAGAGAAGATTGATCCCAACGGACCGGATGACTTCCGTAACTTCCACGTAACGGGTGGTGACCCTTTGTCACCCCGCCTCTACACAGCCAGTGCCAAAAACTTCAACTGGCGCGTGAGCGACCGCTACATAGAAGACGGTTCTTATCTGCGCATACAGAACATCTCTCTGGGCTACACATTCCCCAAGAAATGGCTGGGGAAGACTCCCATCCAGAACCTGAAGGTGTATGCCAACCTGCAGAATGTATATACTTGGACCAAATACAAAGGCTACGACCCGGAAGTGGGCAGTCTGTGGGGGAATACCTTATATAATGGTATCGACTACGGACGTTATCCTTCGCCCCGCATCTACACCTTTGGTTTGACCGCATCATTCTAATCCTAAAACAAAAAAGACAATGAAAACAAAATATATCATATCGACTATTGCGTTGACAGGCGTACTGGCACTGACCGGATGCGAAGACTTTCTGGAGCAGAAGAATACGCACGACCTGAACCAGCAGACCTTCTTCGACTCCGAAGCGGCATTACGGGCAGCCACCGCACCTCTCTACAACTATGTATGGGCAGGCTTTAATGACAAGTTCTATTATGGAATGGGCGATGGACGTGCCAACAACATCACCGCCCAATATTCCGACTACATCTACCCGTACACCAACCTAAGCGAAACATCCCTGAGCCAAGGTCTGACCGATGCATGGAATTCCTTCTATTCCGTAGTGGCACAGGCCAACAATACCATCAACAATATCACTGACTATTCCGCCCCCACCCTCAGCGAGGACTCAAAGCGTGCATCTATTGCCGAAGCACGCTTCATGCGCGGTACGGCCTATTGGTACATCGCTTCCCTATGGGGAGTGGGCATCATCTATACCAACACCTCCAGTATGGTGAACAATTACGTGGTTCCCGCCAACCCGGGTGTGGATGTCATAGAGTTTGCCATCCGCGACCTGGAATATGCAGCCAAATACCTGCCTAAGACTCCTGCCGATGCAGGACGGGTGACGTGCTACAGTGCCTACGGCATGTTGTCGCGTGTTTACCTCTCTATGGCCGGACTTACCACCGATGGCCTGTATAACGGAAGCAACGTTGCCACCGATTTCAACCGTGGCACACGAAACCAGACCTACCTTGATCTCGCGAAGCGGGCAGCCCTGAAGGTGATTGCCGAATCGGGAGCCGGACTGATAGACAATTATGGAGACTTGTTCGCAGCCAAAAGCTTCAACAATAACAGCGAGAGCCTTTTCCAGTTGCAATGGTTACCTGCCACGCAGGCCAACAGCAGCGCCTGTGGCAATACAATGGTCCGCTTCCTCGCATGGTCTACGATGGTGGCCGACAAAGATGCCTGGGGAGGCGCCACCTATTGTTCTTGGAACCTATGGGAAGAATTCAAAACCTATAAGGATGAGACACTGGGTAAAACCGTGGACGATGCTGTCCGCCGCCACTATTCGGTAGCTTCGTATGGCGAGTTCTATCCGGACATGAATATGAAAAACGGAGGTTATACCTATGGCGAGACCGAGAATCCGGGCAACCAGGGAGCCAACATCAAGAAATACGTCATTGGCACAACGGCCGACAACGGCGGCATCAGCGAACCGGGCAACTCGGGTACCAATACCTACATGATGCGTCTGGCCGAAGTCTATCTGAATTATACGGAAGCCGTTTTGGGAAACAGTGCAAGTACCACCGATACGGAATATTTCAACCGAGTGCGCACCCGTGCAAAAATGGAAAGCAAAAAAAGCATTACTTACGAAGACCTACGCCACGAACGCCGTATGGAATTTGCTTTCGAAGGACAGTATTGGTACGATCTCGTACGCCGTTCCTATTACCGCCAGCAGGAGGTTATCAATTACATGAACCACCAGCAGCGTAACGCCAGCTACGAGTACCAGACCGAATCGGGCGTATATGAAATCAGCCCCGACTATGTGGAACCGGGGAACGGTGTAGCCACAGCTACGGCAAACAGCCTCATATTGCCCATGTCGGACACCGACCAAAGCAAGAACCCCTATCTGAAACCCGATACCGGCGGAAACTTACAGACCGTAGCTTATGAATTTGGAGAAAAAGAAGTTTCTGAAGAAGATTTGTTCAACTAATATAAACGAATAATCATGAAATACCTGAAATATACCCGACTATTGTGCATGGCACTTCTGGCAATGGGCTTCACTGCCTGCAACGACGAGGATGCCTATTTTGAGGAGGATGCGCAAAACTCTCCGATTGTAGTGAATAAGGTCTATCTGCAAGACGTGGAATCGTCCGTTCCCGACCGCGAAGTGACGTTTGCACGGCTCGGACAAGTCATCCGTCTGTCCGGAAGCGGACTGTATGGAGTGAGAAAAGTGTATATCAACGGATATGACACTTACTTTAATCGAGCTTTGGTAAGCGACCAGTCATTGCTGGTACAACTCAACAAAGAAACTCCCGTGGCCGAAGCCGAAGAGGAAGTGAGAAATACCATCCGTCTGGTAAAAGACGGTTCGGAGTTTGTTTATAAGGATCTGGTGGTTCGTGCCGCCTCCCCACAAATCTCGCATATCAGCAACACTCTACCACTAGAGGGGGAAAAGGTAATTGTTTATGGAGCCAACCTGCAAGAAACACTCAAGTTGATCCTTCCGGGCGGCGTGGAAGTGCCTGCAGGCATAGAGAGCGATGAGGATGGCGAATGGTACTCGTTCACCATGCCGGGTGGCGTGAGCCAAGGCGGAAGTATCACCTCGGAAGGTGCCAACGGAACCGCTGTCACTCCCGCCTACTTCAACGAAAAGAGCTGTATGATTCTCGACTTCGACGGCACCGGCGTACAGGGATTTTGGAGCTGGGATGCCGGCAAGTCCATGTGCGACGATGAGCACGACGTAGCGGACGATCCGCTGGGGAAACGAGGCAAATGTGCCCTGCTGGTACCTCAACGTATGCTGGATGCAGGCGGCGCTGTCTCAGGTAAACCGCGCGTGTCCGAGTGGTGGACGGCAGGTAATGACGAGCCTACCGATGACTGGAACCGCATGACCGGACTGATTCCGGCAGAAACGCCTGTGAACGAAGTGGCCTTCCAGTTTGATATCTACGTACCGCAACCTTGGAGTGGAACAGGTCACATCCAAATATCGCTTATGAACAACTTCAATATTAGCGGCATTGGATCGGACGATGATGGCACCAACAATGCCGTGGCATTCTGCGTACCTTGGATTAAAGAGGGAGTAGTGGTGCCCTTCTACACCGAAGGCTGGCAAACCGTCACCATTCCTTTTAGCCAGTTCAACAAATATGCCACCTTATTGGAAAATGAGGAGGAAGCTACTTTCCAAATGGTAATAGACGACCGCAACGGAGCATCTTACCGCAACTTCGGCATGGGATTCGTCAACACCAACTTCACCTTTGGAGGCGTAACGGTGGAATCGACACTCTTCAACCAGAAAATCTATGTGGACAACTGGCGCGTAGTACCTTGCAAGAAGACCATCGTATCCGATTTCCCGGATGAAGAAGAATGACCTTCTCAACTCGTCAACTATTTTAAGAACTTAAAACTGAAAAAGTATGAAATTAAATAGAATCATCCTTCCCGCAATGGCAATGGCATTGACTTTGGCTGCCTGCGAGGATAATAAGATGGAATGGGGTACTCCTGACGGACACGGACAAGCCGACCTCTCCGATATTCCACTAAGTTTAACCGAAAAAATAGCCAACTACAAGAGTATCAAGGAATATGCGGCTGAGTATATTCCGAATATGACCGTAGGCTTAGGCATCGGAGCAGACTATTATATAAATAACGGGACTGTGAAGCAACTGGCCGATGCAAACTTCAACACCTTTACCACCGGAAATGCCATGAAGCATGATGCAGTGGTGGGCAACAAGGGTGAACTGAACTTCGCTACCATAGATGCTTTTGTAAATGCCATTCCGGCAGACGCCAAAATGTACGGACACTGTTTTCTGTGGCACACGCAGCAGAAACAAATGTACCTGAAATCGCTGATTGCTCCCGAAGTAGTGATTGAGGATACCGGTGGTGACGATGTCTGCGAGAATGTCATTACCAACTCCGGTTTCGAAAGCGGAACCGACGGATGGACCGGTCTTTGGGGAAAATACACTTATGCAGTGGAAGCTCCCGGAAAGGACAGCGATAATGCCATTCACTTCACCATGACCGGAGAAACGGCTGCGAACTACGACTGCCAGCTTTTCTGGCCACTCGCCTCCCCTTTGGAAGATGGTGTGACGTATGCTTTCTCTGCCGATATCAAGTCCGACATGGATATTGCCGTGCAGTTCATAGGTCAGAACGCATCATACGCAGGTATTTATAAGGACAGCTATACCGCTCCTGCCGACTGGCTGCACGTGACGGGTGAATTCACTTATAACGCAGCTTCCGAGACTACCGATATTATCCGTGTAGGCTTCCAGTTTGGCGGCACACCGGGCAGCAATGTGTGGATAGACAACCTGAAATTCGGCGTGAAGAAGGTAGAGAAGATGAAAAACGTCATCACCAATCCTTCGTTTGCCGACGGCACCAACGGTTGGACCGGACTGTGGGGCAAATATACATACGGTGTAGAAGCGCCGGGACGTACGGACGACACAGCCATCCGCTTCACCATGACCGACGAAACGGCCGCGAACTACGACAGTCAACTCTTCTGGGCACTCGACACCCCTCTGGAAGTGGGAGCCACTTACGCTTTCTCGTTCTATACCAAGAGCGACATGAACATCGCCGTACAGGCCATCGGACAGAATGCAAGTTATTCGGGTATCTACAAGGACAGCTTCACGGCACTGAACGACTGGACACTATGCGAAGGAGAATTTACCTACAACGCCTCTGATCCTGCCGACATCGTCCGCTTCGGTGTTCAGTTTGGCGGTACTCCGGGCAGCACCATATGGATTGATGACTTTAAATTCGGTTTGAAGAACGAGGAAGCACAGCCCAAGGCCAAAAACCTGGCCCGCGCCGCAGGAGGCGTGACCTACATCTACAAAACGCCTGAAGAGAAACGTACCGCCCTCTTGGGTGCCATGGAAACTTGGATTAAAGGCATGGCCGAGCACATGGGCGACCGTATGATAGGCTGGGATGTCATCAATGAACCTATCGACGACAGTACGAAAGGCGTACGTGGAATCAACGGTGTGTTTGGAAGCGAAGATGCAGACGGCAATCCCGATACCGCACCCGTAGAACAAGATGGGCTGAACCTGAACTGGGCAAGCAACCACTTCTACTGGGGCTACTATCTGGGCATGGAATACGCCACCAAGGCCTTTGAATATGCCCGCAAGCATTGCAGACCTGAAACCAAGCTCTTCGTCAACGACTACAATCTGGAAGTCAGCCCTGCTAAGCTGGATGCCCTGATTAACTTTGTGAAGTACATTGACGAACACAACGAGACGAATGCCCCAATCGTAGACGGTATAGGCACACAGATGCACGCCGTAGCAGCCGATCTGACTCGTGAAAAGATAGATGAAATGTTCAAAAAACTTGCCGCTACGGGTAAGATTATCCGTATTACCGAGCTTGACGTACGCCACACTTATGAGCCTACAGCTAATCCGTCGGCCGAACAGCTAATGAAACAGGCGGATGTCTATCGCTGGATTATCGAGTCTTATAAGGAGAACGTGCCCGCTACGCAGCAATCCGGCTTTACCATCTGGAGTTTGTCCGACCACGCAGACGAACACACCGGCTGGTTCACAGGCGACACTCCCAATCTCTTCGATGCCAACTATGCCCGCAAGCCGGCCTATAAGGGCGTGTGCGACGGTATTGCCGGACGTGACATCAGCGAAGACTTCACCGGCGACGACTGGAAAGCAGCCTACGAAGTGAAAGAGGAAGAAACTCCCGCTGATCAATAAGTGAAAACAAGAAATCCGGTAAGGCTCCGGCCTTACCGGATTCCATTCACCCAATCATTCAGCAAATCCGGTAAAAACATCCGTTTTATCCCCTGAAACAGGAAGATGTACGATAAACAAAAAATTATGTAACATCATTCGGGGATAATGTAACCGAAATGAAGTTTTCTGCAACATTGCGAAAAGTTTTTTAAATTATAGCTCACTATCTTTGTTGCAATGGAAAACATCTCAAATCAATACCAGAGACAAACAATGAAGAATTGGATTTTCATTTTAGTTTTGAGTGTAATGACAGTTGGGTATGTAAATGCTCAAAAAAGTACATTACAAAAACAAGGTACCGCTACTCAATTAGTAGTAGACGGTAAACCATTTCTTGTTTTAGGCGGTGAATTAGGAAATTCATCGGCAGCATGCACAGAAGATATCGAAAGTATCTTCCCGAAGCTGCAACGAATGGGACTGAATACAGTACTCGTTCCCGCATACTGGGATTTGATAGAACCGCAAGAAGGACAATTCGACTTCACCCTCACAGATAAAGTTATCCGTCAAGCCCGGCAGAACGATCTGAAAGTTATCTTTCTTTGGTTCGGTGCTTGGAAAAACTCCATGAGTTGTTATGCTCCCTTCTGGTTCAAAGAAAACTATAAGAAATATCCGCGTGCTTATACACAAAAAGGAAAACCACTCGAAATAGCCAGCGCATTCTCTGAAAATGTATTCCAAGCCGACAACCGTGCTTTTTCCAGGTGGTTGGAACACGTTGCAGCCATTGATAAAGAGGAAGGTACCGTCATCATGATACAGATAGAAAATGAGATAGGTATGCTGGAAGATGCAAGAGACTATTCTAAAGAAGCCAACGCACTGTTCAATGCATCGGTGCCTGCGGAATTAATGAGCTACTTGCAGAAAAATAAGAAAACACTCCATCCCCGGATGCTTGAAAAATGGGAAAGCCAAGGTAGCAGGAAGCAAGGTACCTGGCAAAAAGTATTCGGAGCCGATATCTACACCGATGAATTATTTATGGCCTGGCACTACGCCCGCTATGTGGAAAGAATGGCACAAAGCGCCCGGTCTATCTACAATATTCCACTATATGTGAACGCTGCCATGAACAGCCGTAACCGGAAGCCGGGAGAATATCCTTCTGCCGGTCCGCTGGCACACCTTATTGATATATGGCATTGCGGAGCGCCCAACATCGACCTTCTTGCTCCCGACCTGTACGACAATGGCTTTACAGACTGGGTAGCTAAATATAAATTACACAACAACCCGTTGTTTATCCCCGAAATCAAACTGACAGACAATAATGGAGTAAGAGCTTTCTATATCTTTGGTGAACATGATGCCATCGGTATCAGCCCGTTCTCCATCGAAGGAGGTTCCGACTCCCCCAACTCTCCGTTGGTGAAAAGCTATCGTACGCTGAAAGAGTTCATGCCTCTGCTCGCTAAGTATCAGGGTAAAGACGCAATGAAAGGATTACTCTTCGATCAGGAAAATAAAGAACGTATCATTTATCAGGATGATCTGAAGATAACCTGTCGCCATTTCTTTACTCTTCCCTGGGATGCGCGTGCCACCGATGGCAGTGTATGGCCCGAAGGTGGAGGTGTATTATTAAGACTGGCACCCAATGAGTATATCGTAGCAGGTAGCGGTATCGTTATCGAGTTTGAGAAAGCTACAGAAAATCAGGCCAAAGTCCGGGCGTTGGGCGAAGACGGATTTGCTCAGGCAGGAGGAAAGGGTGATGGAGTGATAAGTGATAAGGTGATGTGGAAAGGGGCACGATGCGGCATCGGTTCCGTAGATGAAGTGGAGGTAAACGAGGACGGTACGCTCTCTTATATCCGCCGTCTGAATGGTGATCAAGACCATCAGGGGCGCCATGTGCGTATCTCAGTGGGAGATTTCCAGATACTTCATGTGAAGTTGTATGAGTATAAGTAGGTAGTAGCTAAGTAATGAATAAAAAGATAAATTAGATATGAATCAGGTTAGTTTTAATAAAGTTAGGTTGAGTCTGGCAGTGTTACTTTGCCTTTGCGCTACTTCCATGGTAAACGCAAAGGTAAAGTTACCTGCCTTGATTTCTGACGGAATGGTACTACAACGCGAACAACCCATTAAGGTATGGGGTACGGCAGATGCTGGAGAAAGCGTACAGGTAAAGTTCCTGAAGAACGCCACCCCTACAGGTGTAAAAGGTGGGAAACTAAAAGCTACTCACCCTGCCTGCCATGAAACCCGGCGGGCCTTACATCCTTCAAGTAAATGACATCGAACTGAAAGATATTCTGGTGGGAGATGTATGGCTATGCTCCGGTCAATCCAATATGGAACTGCCCGTCAGTCGGGTTACGGATATGTTCCGTGATGAAATCTCCGCTTACGAGAACACGAATATACGGCAACTGAAAGTACCCAATATCTTCAACTTCCATGCACCGCAAACGGACTTGCCGGATTACGTTGCCTGGAAACC
>OHJT01001510.1_pt1 | contig 12010 bp, 10 predicted proteins | sample 1568651 | NCBI WGS metagenome assembly OHJT01 (sample SAMEA3879608, study PRJEB24766) | human gut metagenome | biome: human-associated habitat; feature: feces | place: USA | collected 1985/1987 | reverse complement strand
ACAGCTTTGAGAGCGTGATGCCCGCAACCGCTGTCGGCAGTGCAAACGGAAGCTCTATAAGTCCGTCAAGCAGCCATTTCCCGGGAAAATCGTACTTCACAAGCGTCCATGCCACGATAAGTCCAAATACCACATTTACGATTGCTGCGATAAATGATGAGGTGATGCTTGTGATAAAGGCATTCCTCACATTCTCCTTCATGATAAGTGCCACAAAATCGCCCGGCGATATCTTTAGCGAATACACAAGCACTGACGCTAACGGAATGAGAACGATGACTGAAAGCATCGTGACCACTATTCCAAGCGAAAGATGGTAGCCCGGTATGACTCTGGTCTTTATGTTCTTTGATTTAGTTTTCTCTTTTGCTGTTTTATCAGTTGCCGTATATTTCATCAAACATTGCTCCATCATCGAAATATGTCTTGTAGGCTTCATTCCATCCGCCGTAATCCTCTATGCTCCAAAGCCTGATATTTAAATCAAACTTGTCGGAAAACCGGTTTAATATATCCTGATTGGTTGGTCTGTAGCCGCTTTCGCCAATCAGCTGCTGTGCCTCATCACTGTAGAGATACTGTAGGTATTCTTTGCTTACCTCTTGTGTTCCGTTGCTCTTTGCATTGTCATCCACAATAGCAACAGAGGGCTGTGCTAAGATGCTGACGGACGGATTCACTATCTCATACTTGCCCGGATATGAATCCATGGTCGTAAGTGCCTCGTTTTCCCACGCTATGAGCACATCTCCCTGACCGTTTTCCACAAATGTGGTTGTTGAGCCTCTCGCACCCGAATCCATAATTGTGACATTTTCATACAGCTTCTTCATAAACGATTTCTGTTCCTTCAGGCTGTCATAATTTGTCTTCGCATAGCTTAGCGCTGCAAGAAAATTCCAGCAGGCTCCGCCACTACTCTTTGGATCAGGCGTAATCACATCCACATTCTTTTTCACCAGGTCATCCCAGTCACTTATATGCTTTGGATTGCCCTTTCTTACAAGTAAAACGATTGTTGATGTGTATGGTGCCGAGCTGTCAGAAAACTCATCAATCCAGCCCTTATCAATTAAGCCGGTATTTTGTATCAGGTCTATGTCATGCTCAAGTGCCAGTGTGACAACATCTGCATTACAGCCCTCCACAACCGAGCGTGCCTGTGCTCCCGAGCCGCCATGTGATTGAATCACATTTATCTTTTTGCCGTGCTTGTTCTCATAGTAAGACTCGAATATTTTGTTGTATTTCTCGTAAAACTCTCGTGTCGGATCATACGACACATTGGTTATGGTGACTGTGCCGTCATCCTTCCTGCCTGAGCAGCCTGTCAGAAGAAGTGACAGAATCATCACTGTCGACAGCAGGGCTGCCGTATATTTTTGTATGTTTCTCATGTATGTTTCTCATTTTTCATGTTACAGTTTCCGGCAAAGCAAGCTTATGCCGTCAGTTTATATGCCATTAGTTTACTGTAAAAAGCGGTGTGGACAGGTATCTTTCTCCTGTATCCGGAAGCAGCACCACGATATTCTTTCCCTTGTTCTCAGGTCTTTTTGCAAGCTCTGTTGCCGCATATATTGCTGCTCCTGAGGATATGCCAACGAGAAGTCCGTCGCTCTTTGCAACCTCTCTTGCCTTGTCAAAAGCGGCCTCATTCTCCACCGGAATCACCTCATCCACTATATCCATGCGCATGACCTTTGGAATAAAGCCTGCACCGATTCCCTGTATCTTGTGAGGTCCCGGTCTTCCGCCTGAGAGTACCGGAGAACTCTTTGGTTCAACAGCTACTATCCTTACATCAGGATTATGGTCTCTTAATCCAAGCCCGGTGCCTGTACAGGTGCCGCCTGTTCCGACAGATGATACAAAGATATCTACCTTTCCATCTGTATCCTCCCAGATTTCCTGAGCGGTTGTAGCTCTGTGGATATCCGGATTGGCCTGATTCTCAAACTGCTGTGGAATAAAGGCATTGCCATAATGCTCTTTAAGTCTCTGCGCCTCATCGATTGCACCCTTCATGCCCTCACGCCCCGGTGTGAGCTTTATCTCTGCGCCAAGCGCTGTGACGATTTTTCTTCTCTCAACGCTCATGGTATCAGGCATTATAAGTATCAGGTGAAGTCCCTTTGATGCTGCCACAAATGCAAGTCCGATTCCGGTATTGCCACTTGTCGGCTCTATGATTATTGTGTCCTGATTTATCTTTCCATCCTTTATGCCCTGTTCTATCATAGCTGCCGCCACCCTGTCCTTTACACTTCCAAGTGGATTGAAATACTCCAGCTTTGCTATGATTTTTGCTTCAAGCCCAAGGGCTTTTTCATAATTGGTCAGCTCCAGAAGCGGAGTGTGACCTATCAGCTCAGTGAGCTGCTTTGCAATTTTTGCCATTGATATTACCTCTTTTTTGTTAATGTTTGTTTTGAGTATGTTATGAGTTTGAGCTTAGTTTGTATGGCTGGGATTTCCTACCATTCAAATATGATTTCTAAGTTATTGATATGTTACCACTAATTGATATTTTTGTAAATGTAATTAGGGTTATTAATATTTGTTAGCGGGCTATAAATTTTATTGATAGCAAATGGACGACTGCACAGGCGTCCGTCCGGTATAGAATTTACTATAAAAAAAGAGTTCTATCATTCGCAGACACAAAGTCTGTGAAAAATAGAACTCTTTTTGGTCTCCCTTTGGCTACTCCGCCTGTTCATTTGCTTTATCGGTTCTCGTGATATACTTGATGATATACTTGATTCCGACAAAGGTTCCAATCAGGATAAGCACTCCTATGATAAAAGGTACTACAGGATTTCTGACAAAGCCTGCTATGATGTAGGTCAGACATGATATGGCTGCCACAAGCACAGCGTACGGAAGCTGTGTGGACACATGGTTCATATGGTTGCACTGGGCTCCGGCAGATGCCATGATGGTGGTATCGGATATCGGTGAGCAGTGGTCTCCGCATACTGCACCTGCCATACATGCTGAGATTGAGATGATCATCATCGTATGGTTTGTGCCTGAGAAGATGTTTACTACTATCGGTATGAGTATGCCGAAGGTGCCCCATGAGGTTCCTGTTGCAAAAGCAAGGAAGGCTCCCACCACGAATATGATTGCCGGGAACAGTCCAAGGAGCGGTCCCGATACACCTCCCACCAAGCCTGCGACAAATTCCTTGGCGCCAAGGCTTTCTGTCATGGTCTTTAGTGTCCATGCAAAGGTCAGTATAAGTATTGCAGGTACCATCGCCTTAAAGCCTTCAGGGATTGAATTACAGCAATCCGTAAAGCTTAGCACCCTTCTGATTGAGTAAAAGCATATGGTGATTATCAGTGCAAAGAAGCTTCCAAGCATAAGACCAATCGACGCATTGCTGCCTGCAAACGCATCGACAAAGCCTGTTCCGTCAAAAAAGCCTCCTGTGTATATCATTCCTATGATGCAGCTTATTATGAGCACCAGTATAGGAAATACAAGGTCTATAACCTTTCCCTTGCCCCTTATCACATCCTGCTTTGCATCTGCATATGGTCTGTCTCCTGTGGTAAATAAATCGCCCTTTTTTGCATTGGCTTCATGCTTTGCCATAGGGCCAAAATCCGCCTGCAAGATAACAAGTGTCACCATAGCGATAATGGTAAAGAGCGCATAGTAATTGTATGGAATGGCCTTTATGAAAATAGAAAAGCCATCCTCTCCCTTTACAAAGCCTGTGACTGCGGCTGCCCACGATGATATAGGTGCGATGATGCACACAGGCGCTGCTGTGGCATCTATCAGATATGCAAGCTTTGCTCTGGAAACCTGATGCTTGTCGGTGACAGGGCGCATCACACTTCCCACTGTCAGACAGTTGAAGTAATCATCTATAAATATGAGCACTCCAAGCATTATAGCTGCAAGCTGGGCACCGATTCTTGTCTTTATGTGCTCACCCGCCCATTCTCCAAAGGCCGCCGAGCCGCCTGCCTTGTTCATCATGCTCACCATGACACCGAGCACGACTAAAAATATCAGTATTCCCACATTGTCCGAATCCGATAGCACTCCGACAAGTCCGTCCTCGAATATGTGAAGCACTGATCTCTCAGCCGAAAAACCAGCCTGAAATACATTTCCATAAAACAGTCCGCCGATCACTATTCCGACGAATAATGAGCTGTAGACCTCCTTTGTAATAAGTGCCAGAACTATAGCCACAACAGGTGGAACAAGCGCCCAGACTGTGGCATACATAGCAGGCACGTATTTTACTGCCAGAATCATTATTTTCTCCTCCGTCTATCCCTTATTCTCTATCTGTCAACCGCGCCGACAAGCTCTGAAATATCCTTTACTCCATACCTGTCCATGTACTCTGCGATGCCATCAACTATCTGCTCTGTGGTCTTTGGATTCACAAAGTTTGCTGTGCCGACTGAAACTGCCGTAGCTCCGGCAAGTATCATCTCTATGGCATCGGCAGCATTTGTGATACCGCCCATTCCGATAATCGGGATATTGACTGCATGAGCTGTCTCGTAAACCATGCGCACTGCAACCGGATGAACCGCCGGACCGCTCATGCCGCCTGTCTTGTTTGCTAACACAAAGCTTCTTCTGTTTATATCAATCTTCATGCCGGTTATGGTATTGATGAGTGAAACCGCATCAGCTCCGCCTGCCTCTGCTGCCCTTGCTATCTCAGCAATGCTTGTGACATTTGGAGAAAGCTTCATGATAACAGGCTGCTTTGCATATTTTTTAATCTCGCTTGTGATGGTCTCAACACCCTTTGGATCTGTTCCGAAGGCAATTCCGCCCTCCTTTACATTCGGGCATGAGATATTTATTTCCATCATATCAATAGGTTCGTCTGCAAGACGCTTTACCACATCAAGATACTCGTCAAGCGAATGACCGCAGACGTTTACCACAATCCTTGTGTCAAACTGCTTTAAAAAAGGAATATCCCTCTTGCAGAAAAGCTCGATGCCGGGATTTTGAAGTCCGACCGCATTGAGCATGCCGCCGTACACCTCAGCTACTCTCGGTGTGGGATTACCCTCCCATGGCTTATTTGCAACACCCTTTGTGGTGACTGCACCAAGTCTGTTTAAATCAACAAACTCGCTGTACTCTGCGCCTGAGCCGAATGTGCCGGATGCAACTGTAACAGGATTTTTCCACTCAACGCCGGCCACCTTTACTGACATATTGCTCATTACAGCTCCACCTCCTTCGCATCAAAAACAGGTCCCTCTTTGCATATACGCTTGTTGTTTACATTGCTGTGGGCATCCTTGTCCTTTGTCTTGCATACGCAGGCAAGACATGCACCGATTCCACATGCCATGCGCTCCTCCATTGATACAAAGCAGTCCATATCATGCTCTGCAGCGTAAGCCTTGAGTGCACGCAGCATAGGCATCGGTCCACATGCATAAATTACATCTGCCTCAAGAGCATTATCCTTTATCGCATCGATGACATTGCCCTTTGTGCCGACACTGCCGTCCTCTGTGGCGACAAATGAAGCTGCCTGCTCCTTAAACTCATCAAGCAGGAAGGTATTCTCATCGCGATAGCCCATGACGATGTTCATATCGCATACTGCACCTGCCTGTCCCGGATTTTTTTCTTCACCTGCTGTCTGCACAATGCCTGCATTTATATCCTTCGCAAGCTGCAGCATAGGCGGCACTCCGATTCCTCCGCCGATAAGAAATGCCTTCTTTCCCGGCTCTACTGTAAAGCCGTTTCCAAGAGGTCCTAAAATCCTTACCTTATCGCCCCTGACAAGCTTTGAAAATTCCTCTGTTCCCGTGCCTTCACCTGTCACACGGTATACGAGGCGGATGGTGTCATCAGCTCTGTTTATGCCACAAAGGCTTATCGGACGCGGAAGCAGCTTACTCTTGTCGTTTGAGTAAACCGATACAAACTGTCCTGCCCTTGCTGCCTTTGCAATTTTGTCTGTCTTAAGTGTGAGGTCATAGATGCCATTGCCGAGTGAGCTCTGGTCAACTACAACTGCAATCTCCTCAAATTTCTCTGCCATTTTATCTCCCTGGTTTCGTTTGTTAATATATTAAGCTTTCTGAATGACTTATTAACGATTTGCAAGTGCTCCTGAAATATCCTCAATCATATCCTCAACTGCCTTGCGTGATGCATCTGCAAAATTCTCTTCTGTGATGCCCATATCCTTGTACTTATCCTGCTTGTATGCGCAGATGATTCCACGTGATGAATTGACAATCGCACCAAGTCCGTCCTCATTGAAGAAATGAACAAGGTCTGCTCCCTTGCCTCCCTGTGCGCCGTAGCCCGGTACGAGGATGAAGCTCTTTGGCATTACCTTACGAAGAATCTTACCCTGCTCAGGGTATGTTGCACCGACAACCGCACCTACATAGCTGTATGAATCACCCATGCAGTCAGCTCCCCACTCTGCAACCTTCTCGCCTACCCACTCATATAATGGGCGTCCGTCAATCATACGGTCCTGGAACTCTCCACTTGATGGATTAGATGTCTTTACAAGAATGAAGATACCCTTCTTCTCCTCCTTGCATACATCTACGAATGGCTTGATACCGTCTGTTCCGAGGTATGGATTGACAGTGGCAAAATCCTCATCAAAGGTAGAATAGCTCTTGCTGCCGATCTGTACCCTTCCAAGATGTCCTGTGGCATATGCAGCCGATGTTGAGCCGATATCTCCACGCTTTACATCTCCGATAACCACGAGATCCTTCTCATGACAGTAATCCACTGTCTTCTGGAATGCCTTAAGTCCCTCCACTCCAAACTGCTCATACATGGCAATCTGTGGCTTTACAGCCGGAATCAGGTCATATGTGGCATCCACAATAGCCTTGTTGTACTGCCAGATAGCTTCCGCTGCACCGGCCGGTGTCTCTCCAAGCTCATCAAATGCCTTCTTTGTGATGTGCTCAGGCACATATGAAAGCATCGGGTCTAGACCTACTACGATAGGTGCGTTTGTTTTCTTGATTTTGTCTACTAATTTGTTGATCATTCTTTCGTCCTCTTTATGCGTATTTTATTATACAGACAGATATTGTGATTATTAAATATCTGCATACAGTTATAAATATTTTATAGCATAAACTAAATTCTTGCAACCAAAAATATAATAGCAGGGAGTATAGCATTAATTGTTGCTATACTCCCTGCTAATTTCACCTTTACAGCTTCCATTTTTCAATCACACATTGATGTTCTTTTGTCTTTTTATCGTAATTTATTCCAACAAGAAGCAAATTACCCTTATAATCCTTCAAGGCTTCCACATACTGTCTCGACTTTATCTGTGAAATGGCGCCATCAACATTCTTATCATATTTCAATTCAATAACAACTGCCGGCTTATCCAAATGACTCACTCTTGGAATAAAGCATACATCAGCAAAGCCTTTTCCTGTTGGTAATTCACGAACTATTGAGTAATACTCCCTGGCCGAATAAAATGCCAAATTAATTGTACAGCTTAAAGAATTCTCATCATTATACCGTAAAATAGATATCTCATTATGTGCCTTATCAATTCCGTCAGCAACCGCAGCACCATTCATATTCCACAAACTCTCAAGCAATTTTTGTGATGCTTTTATTGATTTTGATACTTCATCCCAATCCATTGTACTAATTGCATTAAGATATTCCTTTGACACCTCTCGATTTGGAATTGAAACCTCTTCCGTCTCACTATCATATGTCAGGTAGCCAAGATGTACTAAAAGTGTAAGCACATCATCCTTTGTGGCAAATGATGTCATGTCATTTTCAAATGTGCCTGTATTTATTTTCTCACTTTCACCGGCAAGCATTTTAATCACGGCATCTTTTAGACCATCCATATTCATTTGAATATAAACCTTGAGAGCCTCGTAAGTTTCAGTCTGATTCCAATAAGTACCAAATTTATGCTTTAGCATGGCTTCTACTACAGACTTCGGACTGTACATCGCATATTTCTTTACTCCATATTTGCTATGGGACACGAGCTTATATCCATTGTACCATGCCCTTGCCTCTTCAAAGTCCATATCATATCTGTCACACAATTCTCTGACCTCATCATCTGTAAAGCCAAAGTACTCTGCCAAAGCTCCCATATCTGTCATGGAATATTCCGTGAACATATTAAGAGCAGAATGTGAACCATATTTTTTAATCGGCAGTATACCTGTCATGTATGCAAGCGCTATATAGTCTTTATCCTTAAGCCAGCCTCTCAAAAAATCAAGGTATTTCTTCTGCGCTTCTTTATCCTGCGTAAATTCTCTAAACAGACAATCCCATTCATCAATAAGAATCACAAACGGCCTGCCTGTAGACATAAAAACATCCTGCATTACTCTCACAATATTTGACTTGTCCCGAAAAATAATATCCTTACACTCTATTGAAAAATCATCCGTAATGTATTCGCACAACATTTTAAGCATATCATCAACACTGTGTGTAACACTCAAAAAGTCCTGCATATTAATTTTGAGTACATCATACTTGTTAATATGTCTGTCATACGACTCATCATGACTTATTTTAAGGCCTTTAAATAAATTTTCTGCATCAGTCTTTCGACCATAATATGCTGAAAGCATATCCATGGCCATTGACTTTCCGAATCGCCTTGGACGGCTTACACACATATACCTTTGTAATGTATTTATACACTTATTCGTTTCTTTAATCAGACCGCTTTTGTCAACAAAAATCTCTGAATTTATCGCAAGCTCAAACGATCTTCCTGTCGGATTAACGTAAATGCCCAATGAATATGCCTCCCTGTTAATATGTTACTCTATATTATACCTGCTATTTACTGGTTTGCAACAATATTTATCTATTGTATTATTGATAAGCAACGTTATTGCTATAAAAATAGACTTAACTACTAATTCTACAATAACGCAGCATATTATGATTGTGTATAGATTCATATGCTGATATTTCAATTCACACTCCCACGAGAGGAACGACGGCAGGTACAGGCACAGCCACTAACCTTGCAGAATTTCAATCCACGTTCCCACGAGAGGAGCGACCATATTACACAATCGTTCGTATTCAGGTTCTTCAATTTCAATCCACGCTCCCACGAGAGGAGCGACCATTTCCAACGGACTTTGTGACGGCTTTTATGCCATATTTCAATCCACGCTCCCACGAGAGGAGCGACTTCACCGGGGACTACACCTTTGAGGTGACACTGATTTCAATACACGCTCCCACGAGAGGAGCGACAATTATATTCCAGATGAGTTTAAGTCGTACATTATTTCAATCCACGCTCCCACGAGAGGAGCGACTATGACATCAGACGAGACCGGCATGGTGGCTATATTTCAATCCACGCTCCCACGAGAGGAGCGACACTGATGAATGGCTGTATGATGAAGAATATTTGAATTTCAATCCACGCTCCCACGAGAGGAGCGACCAAAGTGGCTTGTTACCTTGCCACCCTGATTAAATTTCAATCCACGCTCCCACGAGAGGAGCGACCCGTCCGGCGGTATTCTTTGCCACTTATAAGCGTTAATTTCAATCCACGCTCCCACGAGAGGAGCGACACACTTTTTGTATTAAAATACATTAAAATACATAATTTCAATCCACGCTCCCACGAGAGGAGCGACGCTGTGCAGCATAAATGCCTAGGGCTTTGGTCTATTTCAATCCACGCTCCCACGAGAGGAGCGACAGATACTCTTTAATTCTCGTGATTGGGGACAGAAATTTCAATCCACGCTCCCACGAGAGGAGCGACCGTTGAGGGACAGAGATACCTTGAGCGTAACGTGATTTCAATCCACGCTTCCACGAGAGGAGCGACGATAATGTTAGTTCGCCTACTAAAGTTACAAATATTTCAATCCACGCTTCCACGAGAGGAGCGACTGTGTCTCTGAAAAGGGTTCTCATATTTCTAATATTTCAATCCACGCTTCCACGAGAGGAGCGACAAATCCGTTTGCAAAATTTTACAAAAACCTGTCGAATTTCAATCCACGCTTCCACGAGAGGAGCGACCTGAAAAAGGCGTTTTTCAAGGGAAATGAAAACATTTCAATCCACGCTTCCACGAGAGGAGCGACGGAAAAGTACAAGAGCCAGTGCTTCAAGATTCACATTTCAATCCACGCTTCCACGAGAGGAGCGACATGATAGACAGATTCAAACATGCGCCAGCAGGAATATTTCAATCCACGCTTCCACGAGAGGAGCGACGAAATGTCGGGGAGTAAATGAAAGGGTACAACATATTTCAATCCACGCTTCCACGAGAGGAGCGACGTGTCAGGCGGCAACGGATCAGGAAGCGGATCAGATTTCAATCCACGCTTCCACGAGAGGAGCGACCGTACCGTTGACGATGGCGGGTGCAGCATATTTATTTCAATCCACGCTTCCACGAGAGGAGCGACTGACAAGGGAGCAGTCATCAAGGGTCAGATTACAATTTCAATCCACGCTTCCACGAGAGGAGCGACGGTTATCACATCCGCATCATTCACAATAGAGATTGAACCGTCACAGAGGAACGACAATGCGATTCTATCAGCGAATGAGTTCACAGAACTTGAGAACCGTGTCAAGGGTCACATTGAGAGTATTGACAGCACGAATGAGGCGGTCAAGAAAGCGGAACAGGCAAGAGTGACCGCAGAAAATGCGAGAGTAAAAGCAGAACAGGCAAGAGCGAACGCAGAGAATAATCGACAGCAGAATGAAAACACCCGCATCCAACAGGAGCAGCAGAGGCAGCAGGACACCTCACAGGCGGTCAAGAATACGAACGATGCAACGGATGAATCCAAGAGGGCGACAACAGCCTGCAAAGAGGTCACAGAGCGGGCAGAGGACGCATTGCAGAATCAAGAGCAGCTTGAGGCGACATTGAACACGGCGACACAGATTCGACAGGATGTGTCACAGATGCAGACGGCAGTTGCAGAGGCAAAGAAACAGGTCGAGCAGGACAAAAAGGATATTGATGACACGATTCAAAATTCACTGCTTGCATCAGCAGAGAAAATCCTTGAGAGTGTGCAGGACTATTTCAACCGTGCAGAGGCGTTATATTCGAGCATGTATCTTGATTGTGACGGAGAAACGCCGTATCTGCGAACGGTGACACCAGTATTCATTGACGGAGCAACGCCACAGGTCAGAAATGCGAATGAGGGCGTTGATTTTGACGGAGGAACGCCGACCTCCCGACAATTAGCAGTATAATTCCATGATACTGGAAACAGACGGCGAAACGAACACAAAGGAGTGATTGTGTGATATATTCCATAATCACGGAGCAAAGGAGGTTGAACAATGGCAGCAATCAGACCATGCACCGGAACAACGGCAGACTGGAAAGCAGTTGAGGACACTCTGATTCTCAAGGAAAGAGAAATCGGAGTTGAGATTGACACATCCGGTCATTATCAAATCAGACAGGGAGATGGTAAAAAGAAATTCTTTGACCTGCCGATTATCGTCAACAATGCCCGTTATGAGGAAATACTGACATTGACACAGGGATATATGAACACCGTGAACAATTTCAGCAAGAACATGACAGAGGCGACGAACAGTGCAAACGGTGCAGCAGCAACGGCAAACAATGCAGCGTCGACAGCGAGTGCAGCAGCAAAAGCGTGTCAAGGCATTGTGAACGGTCTCAACACTATGGTTGACACCGTCACAAAGAAATCATGTGTCCTCACGGTTGAGGATGGAATTTTGACGATAAGGGAGGCGTAAAAAATGGCAAGTGGAGACTTGATTGTAAAAGTAGCAGACAAAGACACACTCGACCGCACATATGCGAATACAAACGCTATACTGGCAGCAGTCGGGGAAGATGTAAGAATAAAGGGTGTAAAGCGTTACGGAATGAAAATCAACAAAAATGACAGCAATCCGGCGACACGATGCACATATCTTTTCGATGCGGTGGGAATGACACCTGCTGCGATGA
>OHJT01001508.1_pt1 | contig 12021 bp, 9 predicted proteins | sample 1568651 | NCBI WGS metagenome assembly OHJT01 (sample SAMEA3879608, study PRJEB24766) | human gut metagenome | biome: human-associated habitat; feature: feces | place: USA | collected 1985/1987 | reverse complement strand
GAGACCCTGCCGGAGGTCAATGAGGAGACCCCCTCCTTTGTGGAGTTCATCACCGGCGAGGGCGGCGTCATCGACACATGGCTGCGTCGGGGCGCTGCCGGCTTCCGGCTGGATGTGGCCGATGAGCTGCCGGACGAATTTATTGAGAAGATCCGCACCGCCGCCAAGCGGGTAAGCCCGGAAAAGTTTTTGCTGGGCGAGGTGTGGGAGGACGCCACAACCAAGTTCGGCTTTGACCACCGCCGCACTTATCTGCTGGGCAAGGGGCTGGACAGCGTGATGAACTACCCCTTCAAGAACTCCGTGCTGGATTTTGTCAAGGGAAAGCCTGCCCAGCAGGCCGCCAACGAGATCCTTTCCATCTGCGAGCACTACCCTGCCCCTGCCATCAACACGGCACTGAACTTTTTGTCTACCCACGACACCGAGCGCGCCCTGACCGTGATCGCGGACGAGCCCGCCAACGGACGCGGCCGGGAGTGGCAGAGCGGCCGCAGCGTGACCGGCGAAGCCTACGAGGAAGGGATGCTGCGCCTGCGCATGGCCTATGCCATCATCTACACCCTGCCCGGCGTACCCTGCCTGTACTACGGCGACGAGATCGGGATGCAGGGCTACCGTGACCCCTTCAACCGCGCCTTCTTCTGCTGGGACAGCCACGAGGAGCGTCTGCGCCCGGTGCTGGCACAGCTGGCGCAGCTGCGCCACAGCTGCGAAGCCTTCCGCACCGGAGAGCTGCGGGTGCTGCGGGCTGAGGACGGCATCCTGCACTACCAGCGCATCGGCAAGACCGAGACTGCGGAGATCATCGTGAACCGCTCTGAGCACATCATCGTAGAGCCGCTGGCTTCCGGCAAGCACACCGAGGTAAACCCCATGGGCTTTACCATCGTGGTGGAAGAAAACGGCCACAACCCCAACCACAGCTACTACGATATCCAGTAAATCAATTTTTCGGGACAGCGAAATACCTTTTGGGTGTTTTGCTGTCCCATTTTCATCCTTTCTTTTCCATTTTTGTCTATATTTTGTTTTCTGTGCAACGTTCCAGTAAAAAACTCTTGACCTTCCCCCAAGGGGATGCCGTATAATAGCAGCATAAGGAGGTAACATACCATGCAGATCTCCCCTATTCTCTGGCTGGCTGCAGCCGTGGGCTTTCTGGCACTGGAGGCCAGCACCTTTAATATGACCTCCATCTGGTTTGCCATCGGCTCCGCCGCCGCACTGCTGTGCTGCGTGTTCACCGGGTCGTTCCGGGTGCAGGCGGTGGTCTTTCTGGTGGTAAGCATCCTGTGCCTTGCAGCCTTCCGCCCGCTGGCGGCAAAGCTGCGGCTCAAACATACCGCCACCAACGGCGACCGCAATCTGGGACGGGAGGCCACTGTGCTTTCCCCTGTCACCGCCGAGCTCCCCGGCCGGGTGCGGCTGGACGGCGTGGACTGGAACGCCCGCTGCGCCACCCCCGGCGACACCCTTGACCCCGGTGCGCTTTGCCGCGTTACCGAGATCCACAGCACCCTGCTCATCGTAGAGCCTGTTCTGACCGAAAGCCGTAACCCCCACACAACAACCTGACAAAGGAGATGCACTATGGTTCTGTTTTTTGTCATCCTTGCGCTTGTTTTTGTTCTGGTGCTGGTCATTGTTTCCAACATCGTCATCGTGCCGCAGTCTAAGGTATATGTCATTGAGCGGCTGGGCAGCTACTCCGATACATGGACTGCCGGCCTGCACGTCAAGATCCCCTTTATTGAGCGCATTGCCAAAAAGGTAAGCCTGAAGGAGCAGGTTGCAGACTTTCCCCCTCAGCCTGTGATCACCCGCGATAACGTGACTATGCAGATTGACACCGTGGTGTTCTTTCAGGTCATGGACGCAAAGCTGTACACCTACGGTGTCAACCAGCCCATTGCCGCCATCGAGAGCCTTTCTGCCACCACCCTGCGCAACATCATTGGTGAGATGGAGCTGGATCATACCCTGACCAGCCGCGATGTCATCAACGGCAAGATCACCGCCATCCTTGACGAAGCCACCGACAAGTGGGGCATCAAGGTGAACCGCGTGGAGGTGAAGAACATCATCCCGCCGCGGGAAATTCAGGAAGCCATGGAAAAGCAGATGAAGGCTGAGCGCGAGAAGCGCGCCGTCATCCTGAAGGCAGACGGTGAAAAGCAGGCCGCCATTACCGCCGCCGAGGGCGAAAAGGAATCTGCCATCCTGCGCGCCGATGCTGTGAAGCAGCAGCGCATTCTGGAGGCTGAGGGCGAAGCACAGGCTATTCTGGCTGTGCAGAAGGCCAACGCCGATGCCATCCGTCTGCTGAACGAGGCCATGCCCAGCGACAAGGTGCTGGCCATCCGCAGCCTTGAAGCGCTGGCGAAGGTTGCCAATGGCAAGGCCACCAAGATCATCATCCCCTCTGAGCTGCAGAATCTGGGCGGCGTTGTGCCCAGCATCAAGGAACTGATGACCGACCCGAAGGACGCCGAGTAAGCGCTCATCCACAAGCAGTAAACTAAAACAACTCCCGGTCACGTTAGCGGCGTGACCGGGAGTTGTTCTTTTGCGATCTATGCTTTATCCGGGGGATCACTTCTCCCCTTTTTCCTCGTTCTCCTGTGCCTGCTGTTCGCGGCGCAGTTCTTTAATGCGCTTTTTCTCGCTCTGGACATGGGGCCACGGCCATGAGAAGCCCTCGTTCTGCTTGCACCAGCGGGTAAGGGGGTAGAAGGCAAAGGCCAGACCAAAAATGTACAGCAGCGCGTACAGCAGGGCATCCAGCGTGACCAGAGCATCCAGTGCACCGATCACCGCCACAACGCAGCCTGCCTTTAAAAAGAACTGGCCGTTCTGGCGGCAGTATTCCTCAAAGTTTTCGGCCTTGACCGCCCTGCGCCCCTGATCGCCCCACACGCGGGGATTTCTCATCACCGAAAAACCGTAAAAGGCCATCATCAGGCCAAGGGTAAGCTGAAAGCCAAAAAACATGGGTCATACCTCGTTTTTATCAGAATCAGTCCTCAAACAGGGGCTTCATAAAGGGCAAAAAGTCCAGCGTTGCAAAGTAATCGCGGGGGGTCTGGGCGCGGCGGATCAGCCGGTGAGAGCCGTCCTCGCACAGCAGCACCTCGGCGCAGTGCAGCTTGCCGTTGTAGTTGTAGCCCATAGCAGAGCCGTGGGCACCGGTATCGTGGATGTAAAGGATATCCCCGATGTCGATCTTGGGCAGCATCCGGTCAACGGCAAACTTGTCGTTATTCTCGCACAGACCGCCCACCACGTCGTACTTGTGGTCGCAGGGGGCGTTCTCCTTGCCCAGCACGGTGATGTGGTGGTAAGCGCCGTACATGGCGGGGCGCATCAGGTTTGCGGCGCAGGCGTCCAGACCGATGTACTCCTTATAGATGTGCTTTTCGTGGATGACGGTGGACACCAGCGCGCCGTAGGGGCCGGTAGTAAAGCGGCCCATCTCGCTGAAGATGGCTACATCCCCCATGCCGGCAGGCACAAGGATCTCTTCAAACTTCTGGCGCACACCCTCGCCGATGGCCATGATGTCGTTCTCGGTCTGCTCCGGGCGGTAAGGGATGCCCACGCCGCCGGACAGGTTGATATAGCTGATATGCGCACCGGTAGCCTGCTGCACCCGGACAGCCAGCCGGAACAGGATTGCTGCCAGCTCCGGGTAGTAGGCATCCGAGATGGTGTTGGAGGCAAGGAACGCGTGGATGCCGAACTGCTTTGCGCCCTTCTGCATCAGCTTTTTGTAGCTGTCGATCATCTGCTGCTCGGTCATGCCGTACTTGGCATCGCCGGGCTTGTCCATGACCTGAAAGCCCTCTTCGCTCTCGCCCAGCTGGAAGGTCCCGCCGGGGTTATAGCGGCAGAAGATCTCCTGCGGCACACCGGCCACCCTCTCCAGAAACTCCACCATGGTGGCATCGTCCAGATTGATGTAGGCGCCCAGCTCGTAGGCCTTCTGCATATCCTCCACGGGGGTCTGGTTGGAGGAGAACATGATATCGTGTCCGGTAAAGCCGCAGGCCTCGCTGAGCATCAGCTCGGTCAGGGAGGAGCAGTCCACGCCGCAGCCCTCCTCCTTGAGGATCTGCAGGATGACAGGGTTCGGCAGTGCCTTGACCGCAAAATACTCCTTGAAGCCCTTGTTCCAGCTGAAGGCCTTGTTGATGCGGCGGACATTCTCCCGGATGCCCTTCTCGTCGTAGACGTGGAACGGCGTGGGCACATCCTCGATGATCTGCTGTGCCATCGCCTCGGTCAGAAACGGTTTCTTTTCCATAATAACATCCCTCTCGTTTTGCGCAGCCCGGCATGTTCCGGTCTGCGGTCTATCCCATGCGGCCCAGTGCCGCAGTTCAAGCTGTTACAGTTTCAGGTTCTCCCGGGTGGGGGTAAAGGTGGGAATCATAGCCGCCAGCTGGCGCACCACGCCCTCATCGTTGTGGGCGGCAGCGGCTTCCAGCGCCTGCAGCTGCCCGTAGAACTCGGCAAGATCAATGGTGCGGGGGCTTGCCACAAAGATCTTGTTGTGCTGGGTGCGGCGCATCTTGTCCTGCTCCTCGTCCATCATCAGCTCTTCGTAAAGCTTTTCACCGGGGCGCAGACCCACGATCCTGATCTCCATATTCACGCCCGGCTCGTAGCCGTAAAAGCGGATGAGCTGCTTGGCAAGGTCCATAATGCGCACCGGCTCGCCCATATCCAGCACATAGATGTTGCCGCTCTCTGCCAGTGCACCCGCCTGTAGCACCAGCTGGGCTGCTTCCGGGATGGTCATAAAGTAGCGCACGATGTTGGGGTCGGTCAGGGTGACCGGCCCGCCCTTTTTGATCTGGGCTTCAAACAACGGGATAACGCTGCCGTGGCTGCCCAGAACGTTGCCGAACCGCACCGCCACACACTTCATGTCCGTGTTGCCCGCAAAGGTCTGGATGAGCATCTCGCAGATGCGCTTGGTGCAGCCCATGACACTGGTGGGGTTCACGGCCTTATCGGTGGAAAGCTGCACAAAGCGCTCCACCCCGTGCTCGCTGGCGCTGACCAGCAGGTTTTTGGTGCCCAGCACGTTGTTCTTTACGGCTTCGGCAGGGCTTACCTCCATCAGCGGCACGTGCTTGTGCGCCGCAGCATGGAACACCACCGTGGGGTGGTAGGTATCAAATACCTCGTCCAGACGCTTTTTATCCCGGATAGAGCCGATAAGCACCGTGACCGGGATATCGCGGCCGTACTTCTGCTGCAATTCCATCAGCAGCTCGTAGGCGCAGTTTTCGTAGATATCAAAGATGAGCAGCTTGCCGGGCTTAAAGCGCATGACCTGACGGCACAGCTCGCTGCCGATAGAGCCGCCGCCGCCCGTTACCAGCACCGTTTTGCCGGTAAGGTAGCCGGAAATTTTGTCGGTATCCAGCGTGACCTCCTCGCGGGAGAGGAAGTCGGCGGGGTTCAGCTCGCGGAACACCTCCTGCTGGGGTGCACCGCTGCCCACCAGCTGCGGGTCGCTGAGCACCTGCACCGCGCAGTGGGTGCTGACGCACAGGTCGATAACGTGGCTCAGGCGGCTGCCCTTTAAGGTGGGGATGGCAATGATGATGCTGTGGATGCCGTAGCGTGTGCACAGCTCCGGGATATCCTCCAGCGTGCCCTTCACCGGCACACCGTGGATGGTCTGGTTCAGCTTTGCAGGGTCATCGTCCACCGCCACCACGGCGTGGCCGTATTCCTTGTTGGATTTGCACACGTTGATGGCCCACGCACCAGCTTCGCCCGCGCCCACGATCATTACAGGGCGGTTGGGGTCTTTCGCAGGCACTCTGCGCAGCTGCTCGCCCAGCGGGTGGTTCAAAAACAGCCGCCATGCCAGACGGCTGCCGCCGATGAACAAAAAGATGAGCACGGATGCCATGCAGTTGGCGGAATTGAACAGCACACCGTGGATAAAGTGGCGGTTCACCACATACACCACAGCGGTGGGCACGACGATCATCCCGGCAAGGCGGATCAGATCCCGCTCACCGGCGTACTTCCACAGCACCGAGTACAGCCCGCCCGCCAGAAAGCAGACGATATACACCGCCACGATCCACGGCAGATTTTCGTACAGCAGAGCGCGGTTGTGCGGCCACCACACGGCATCTACCGCACCGTCTGCCCGCAGCAGCAGGGCAAAATAAAAGCTGAATGCCACAATGGCAGCATCCATCAGCACCAGCAGCGCACGGCGCAGCAGCACCTGCGGGGTATTCTTGGTTTTATCTTTCACTTACGATCCTCTTTTTTCCTCTCAGCGCCAAAGGCTTTTGCCCAGCGCTGCTTTTTCGGCAGTGTTCCCCGGCAGTGCCGGAAGGATACAACTACACGTTTGTATTATACTCACAATCCCCGCCTGTGTCCAGAAAATTTACGTTTTTATCACTTTCCCCTGTTTTTCCCGGTCTTGGCCTGCCGCAGCACCGCCCGCACTTCCTCCCAAAGCCCCAGCGGCAGCGCCGCCAGTAAAAACACGATGGCCGTCACCGTGCCGCCCGCCGTCAGCACTGCCAGCTGCCCCGCCAATTCCTGTGCCGGAAAGCCCGCCAGCGCCCGGCGCACGCCCCGCCCTGCCGCCCCGGCGGCGGCAGCAGCCAGCAGCGGTGCACCCAGCCAACGCCGGAAGGCGTGCCCTGTGCCGCTGGAAAGCAGCAGCCGCCCGGTGTTGGCCGCGCAGGTGTAGAAGCTGGAAAGCAGGATCACCGCCAGAAAGCCCCGCATTCCGTACCGGGGCAGCAGCAGCGCCACCCCGCCAATGCGCAGCACGGCGTCCCATACGCTGTACCGGAAAGCGGCTTTCTGCTCCCCGATGCCCTTCATGGCACCGTCCACCATGCTTTCCAAGTACATCAGCGGCATGGCCGGGGCTAGCGTCTCCAGATAGAACCCGGCCTCCGGGCTATGGTAGAGCAGCTGCGCCAGCGGCCTGCCCCACACCCAGAACAGCGTACCCGCCAGCGCGGAGAAATACCCCGTGAGCCGCAGCATCCGGTCCAGCAGTGCGTTCAGCCGGGCGGTCTGTCCCTCGATATGCGCCTGTGTGATCTCCGGCATCAGCAAAACCGCCAGACTGCCCAGCAGCCCAAAGGGGAAATTGAGCAGCGGCAGCGCCATGCCTTTTAAGGTGCCGTACTGCTCCAGCGCGGCGGTGCGCCCGCCGGAAGCCGCCAGATATACCGCAAGACAGGCGGGCACCAGCATATTCTCGGCGGTGTGCAGCGCGCTGGAAAGCGCCCTGCCGCCCTCCGGTAAAACAATGCCATCAGGGCGGTGGATACGGCCTCGCTCAGGGCAGTAGCCGCCAGCACCAGCGCGCAGCGACTGCCGTCCGGCCAGCCCTGCGTGCGGGAAAGCGCCCACACCACCGCAGCAATGCGCACCGTCTGCTCTGCCAGCTGGCTGAGCACGTTCGGCTCCACCCGCCGCCGCGCCAGAAAAAAGCCGCGCAGCACCGCCGAGATCGCCATCCACGGCAGCCCCAGCGCCGAGGTGCGCAGCGCGGCAGCGGCGCGGACATCCCCCAGCCACCATTTTGCCGCAAGGCCTGCGGTGGCAAGCTGGGCGACCATGGCAAGCCCGCCCAGCCCCAGCCCTGCCAACACCAGCCGCACCAGCATCCCGCGCGCAGCGGCCTTGTCCCGGCTGAGCTCCTCGGTCAGCAGCCGGGTAGCCGCCACCGAGATGCCCGCCGTAGCCAGCGTAACGAACAGTCCGTACACCGCCAGCACCAGCTGGTACAGCCCCATACCCGCCCCGCCTAAGGCGTTTGCCAGCCAGATGCGCAGCCCCATGCCTGCCAGCCGCAGCACCACGTCCGAACCGGTAAGCAGCGCCGCATTTTTAAAGTAATTCTGCCGCACCCTGCACCTCCCCCTGCCCCGGAACGGGCGTTCACGGTTCAGCCTATGCGGCAGCTTTGCAAAACATGAGCGGCGCTATGGGTTGTTTCTGCGCACTTTTTATGATATAGTTAACAGTGGTCAGGCAGGGCGCAAGCCCGCGCCTGTATTTTGAGCAAGGAGGAAGCGCACCGCCCGGGTCCTGCCCCTGCCGTGCGCGACAAAGAGAATGAGCGAAGAATGTACCCATGACTGCTCTAATTGCAGTGCAGCCTGTTCTTCCCGCGATGCCGCTCCGCAGCACGATGCCCCCAACCCTAATAGCAGTGTGAAAAAGGTCATCGGCGTTGTTTCCGGCAAGGGCGGCGTGGGCAAGAGCATGACCAGCGCCCTGCTGGCCTGTGCCATGGCCCGCCGCGGCTACCACTGCGGCATTCTGGATGCCGATATCACCGGCCCGTCCATCCCCAAGCTGTTCGGCATTCACGGCCGTGCCATGGCGGACGACAAGGGCTGCTGGCCCATCCAGAGCCGCATGGGCATTGATGTAATGAGCATCAACCTGCTGGTGGAGAACGAGGAGGACCCCGTTGTGTGGCGCGGCCCGGTCATCGCCGGTGCCGTCAAGCAGTTCTGGACCGATGTGGTCTGGAAGGACGTGGATTTCCTGTTCGTGGATATGCCCCCGGGCACCGGTGATGTGCCCCTGACCGTGTTCCAGAGCCTGCCGGTGGACGGCATCGTTGTGGTGGCAAGCCCGCAGGAGCTGGTAAGCATGATCGTGGCAAAGGCCGTGAACATGGCTGAGATGATGAAGGTGCCCATGCTGGGCATCGTGGAGAACATGAGCTACATCGTCTGCCCGGACTGCGGCAAGCACATCAATGTGTTTGGCAACAGTCATGTGGACGAGGTGGCCGCAAAGCACAACCTGCCCGTGCTGGCCAAGTGCCCCATCGACCCCAAACTGGCCGAGCTTTCCGACGCCGGCATGATCGAGACCTACGGCGGCGAATTTTTGGAAGGCGCAGCAGACGCCTGCGAAAAGCTGCTGAAGAAGTAATGCATCCTGCCCTGTGCCCGTTGCGGCACAGGGCTTTTTGCTTAGATATGCCTGCCGCGGTGCAAAAGACATTCTTTTCCGCACGGCTTTGGGGCGGCAGCACACTTTAAAAAACAAGGTTCGCGGCCCATTCCTGCTTTTAATTTTCGTTTTGTGAAGCAGCTGTTACTTTTTATCTGTTTTTTTAAACAAATTCTGCTTTTTGCTATTGTAAAACCCACCGCAAAGCTTTATAATAATAAAGTAAGCATTGCCCGCTTGTGCGGGCGTGCCGTGCAAGCATGGAGAACCGGAAGCGCCCGGCATCTGCAAGGATATCCCCGCTGTGCGGCGGGCAAAGGCATTTCCGCTTTTTCAAATTTATAGAGTAATTGGGAAAAAGGAGTATTCTATTATGCTGACGAATGAATACCTGAAGCGCGTTTACGAGGGTCTGGAAAAGCGCAACGCCAACGAGCCCGAGTTTTTGCAGGCTGTGCGCGAGGTGCTGGAGAGCATCCAGCCCGTTGTGGAAAAGCACCCCGAGTACGAGAAGGCCGGTCTGATCGAGCGCCTGGTGGAGCCGGAGCGCATCATCACCTTCCGTGTGCCTTGGGTGGACGATGCCGGTAAGGTGCAGGTGAACCGCGGCTACCGCGTGCAGTTCAACAGCGCCATCGGCCCCTACAAGGGCGGCCTGCGCTTCCATCCCTCTGTCAATCAGGGCATCCTGAAGTTCCTGGGCTTCGAGCAGACCTTCAAGAACAGCCTGACCACCCTGCCCATGGGCGGCGGCAAGGGCGGCTCTGACTTCGATCCCCACGGCAAGAGCGACATGGAAGTCATGCGCTTCTGCCAGAGCTTCATGACCGAGCTGTACCGCCACATCGGCCAGTTCGTGGACTGCCCCGCCGGTGACATCGGCGTCGGCGGCCGCGAGGTCGGCTATATGTTCGGCCAGTACAAGCGCCTGACCAACAGTTTTCAGGGCGGTATGCTCACCGGCAAGGGCCTGACCTTCGGCGGCTCTCTGGCCCGTACCGAGGCCACCGGCTACGGCCTGTGCTACTTCACCGCTGAGGCCCTGAAGTGTATGCGCAACGACAGCTTCGAGGGCAAGACCGTGGTCATCTCCGGCTCCGGCAACGTCGCCATCTACGCCTGCGAGAAGGCCACCCAGCTGGGTGCCAAGGTCGTCACCATGTCCGACTCCAACGGCTATGTCTACGACCCCAACGGCATCGATCTGGCCTACGTCAAGGATCTGAAGGAAGTCCGCCGCGGCCGCATCAAGGAGTACGCTGAGACCCACAAGGATGCGACCTATGTTGCTGACTGCACCAAGGTCTGGACTGTCCCCTGCGACATCGCCCTGCCCTGCGCTACCCAGAACGAGATCAACAAGGAGTCCGCAGAGGCTCTGGTGAAGGGCGGCTGCACCGTGGTCTGCGAGGGCGCTAATATGCCCAGCACCCCGGAGGCTATCGAGGTCTACCTGTCCAACGGCATTCTGTACGGACCCGCAAAGGCTTCCAACGCAGGCGGCGTGGCCACCTCCGGTCTGGAGATGAGCCAGAACTCCGAGCGTCTGAGCTGGACCTTCGAGGAGGTCGATGCAAAGCTGAAGGGCATCATGGAGGGCATCTTCCACGCTTCCTATGACGCTTCTGTGGCTGCCGGCTCCGAGGGCAACCTGATGGTCGGTGCAAACTGCGCTGGCTTCCTGAAGGTCGCCACCGCTATGATGGCTCAGGGCATCACCTACTAAGCTTATCCCCAAAAAACAGCAAGGGCCGCATCCGCGAGGGTGCGGCTTTTTTTGGTTTGCCCCGCCTGCCTGCATAACCGTCTGCCGCCCCGCTCATACTCCTTTCATCAAACGAAAAGAGGTTTTTGCATGGACGAAATGATGTTCTGTTATCAATGCGAGCAGGCGGCAAACTGCACGGCCTGCACCGGAAAAGCGGGTGTCTGCGGCAAATCAGCCGAGACAGCCGACGCGCAGGACAAGCTCACCGGGGCACTCATCGGCTTTGCCACCCTGCTGCTGGACATCGGCAGACCCATCCGGCCCCCGCAGGCACTCCTGCTGACGGAAGGATTGTTCACCACCATCACCAATGTTGATTTCGACCCCCAGACGGTGGCGCAGCTGACCGATAAGGTCTGGAAGGCCAAGCAGGAAGCCTTTGCCTCGGCCAGCCCTGCACCTGCACCAGTGTCCGACTACGATATGCAGAAGCTGTGGCAGGAGCCGGACCCCGACCGGAAGAGCCTGTGCTCCTTTGTCCTCTTTGGGCTGCGCGGCATGGCAGCTTACTCCTACCACGCGCGGGTGCTGGGCTATACCGATGGCGAGATCGACCTGTTTTTCTGCACGGCGCTGCGGGCCATCGCACAGGAGCGGGACAAGGACAAGCTCTTCCAGCTGGTGGAGGACACCGGGCGGATGGCCTACCGGGTCATGGCTGAGCTGGACAAAGCCAACACCGGCGCGTTTGGCGACCCGGAGCCGGTGGAGGTGTCCCTGACCATCGAGAAAGGGCCTTTCATCGTCATCTCCGGCCACGACCTCTACGACGCCAAGTGCCTGTTGGAGCAGACCGAGGGCAAGGGCATCAATGTCTACACCCACTCCGAGATGCTGCCCGCCCACGGCTACCCGGAGCTGAAAAAGCGCTTTCCTCATCTGAAAGGCAACTTTGGCACCGCATGGCAGAACCAGCAGCGGGAGTTTGAGGACATCCCTGCACCGGTGCTCTTCACCACCAACTGCATCATGCCCCTCCGGCCCAGCTATGCCGACCGGGTATTCACCACCTCTGTCGTCTCCTATCCCGGCGTCACCCACATCGGGGAGGACCGGGATTTTTCGCCGGTCATTGCCAAGGCGCTTGAACTGGGCGGCTACCCAGAGGACACCCTCATCCCGGGCATGAACGGCGGCAGTGTGGTCGCCACCGGCTTTGCCCACCATGCCGTATTGAGCCATGCGGAGGAGATCGTCCAAGCCGTCCACGAGGGTGCCATCCGGCACTTTTTCCTCATCGGCGGCTGCGACGGAGCGCGCCCCGGACGCAACTA
>OHJT01001504.1_pt1 | contig 12046 bp, 8 predicted proteins | sample 1568651 | NCBI WGS metagenome assembly OHJT01 (sample SAMEA3879608, study PRJEB24766) | human gut metagenome | biome: human-associated habitat; feature: feces | place: USA | collected 1985/1987 | reverse complement strand
AGGCGATACGATTGATATCCCACTTAGCGAACTGGTCGAAGATTGCCGGATCGTGCGTTTTGAAACCTCCGACGAGGCCCTGTTCAAGGCCTGGTGGATCGAGGTGAGCGATAACTACATTTGCGTACGACAGCAATCCAACGTGGTCAAGCTATACGACAAGGACGGAAAATTCCTCTGCAACATAGGTGCAATGGGAAACGGACCGGGCGAGTATCCGGTGACTATCTACGACGGGAGTATCGACGAACGAGGCGGCCATATATTCCTCTCTCTCTTTTATGGGAAGAAAATCATGATGTACGGCCTTGACGGGAAATGGATAAAAGATATCAATCTTCCCGGACAAATCAACAAACCGAAAATCGAGGTCAATGCCGACGGTACGCTCTCGGTCGTACACATGCCTTTTGAAGAAGGGACGCCGATCGCTTTCCGGATGGACACGGACGGGAACATCCTATCACAGATACCGGCACTCGACTATATGTTGGCAGGAAATTTCGACAATGAGATATTTTCCTACCGAAATACCGGGACATTCGACTTCTTTTATACCGGCATCGACACGACTTTCACATACGATACGGAAGCAAACAAACTGATCCCCCGTTTCACGATGAACTTCCCCGGTTTTGCCCAAAAACCTATCCATATCTACACGGAACTGCCTAATCATATCCTCATCCACTACTACACTTGGGATAAAGGCCGGTTCACACCCGGAGGAGACATACTGGTAGATAAGATGAAAATGTCATCTTCCCAATATCACCTGGTCAACGACTTCTACGGGAATCTCCCGATTCCCAATCCGAACAACCACTTCAACAAGGGCAGATTCATTTTCAATGTCGAACCGGCTGCACTTCAGGAAATGATCGAAGCCCATCTCGCCTCCGGCAAATGTCCTCCCGAAGCGAAAGCCCAACTGAAAGAATTGGCTGCTACGCTCCATGAGAACGACAATAACCTGATGTTTGTGGGAAAGCTGAAGAGGTAAAAAGAAGTCTGTTGATTAACGGCAAACTTTTATCCGGGAAGTCCGAGTAATACCGTTCTCATTATAGGCATCTATCGTAAAGTAATAAGCAACCCCTTTATTCAGACTTCCGATTTCCAACGTATTTTCTCCCATCACCTGGAAATTATTATACAACTTGTCTCCGGCTATTCCGTAGCGGACAATATACCCCTGAGCATCCGGAACAGCCTCCCAACAAAGACGCGCCTTGCACGGATCGGCCTCATCCCTTTCCACCGTGAAATCATTTACGGCACGCGGAGTACTCCCCTGACCTTTTCCAAAAATTCTCAAATCGCGTACGGAAAAATTTTCCGACACCGTATACTCCTTGTTTTGCAACTTGATATACCGGGCTTTGAACGGTTCTTCAAATTCGATATAATCATGAGGAGTGTCTGTTTTCTTTGTACCATAGTCCACCACCAAAGACCAATCTTCGCCATTTACCGAAGCGTAAATCAGATAGCTCTGGTAAACTCCGGAGACAGCACCTTTTTGATTAGCCCCGTATTCATCGAAATTCACCTGAATAGCATGGATAGACGAAAGCCGTTGCAAATCTACTTGTGCCCACTCCATATCACGGTTCGATTGGGCGACCCAAGCCGTACGGGCGTCCTCATCCACTATATTTTCTGCCGGATAACCTTCCAGCGAAGAAGATACGCTCACTTTTTTTCCATACGAAAGCAACATCCACCCGGGTTGATATTCACCGGCGATCTGTTCCTTTCCTCCGGGCAGGAACATCGGGTAATCTCCTAAATAGGTGTTCGTAAACAAATAGCCGTCTTTATCAAAGCCGGACGGATAGAAAGAGACCCTGCGTTCAAACATATGCCGGACGGAAATTGAATTGGTCGCGGCTTTCCAATAGTTCTCACTACCGGCCGTAAAGATACAACCATGTCCCGCCCCTCCGATAAAACCGGTCGGTTTATAAGAAACCGGACTGTTCTCCATATAGGTAAAAGGCCCGGCGGGAGAAGTACCGTACAGAAAAATCAGTATATCATCGTACCTCCCCATGTCCCTTATTCATTTGAGGCGGACAGCCATGATCCTTGGACAATCTATTGGATTCATTTCTGTGGTAAGCTAACCGAATCATTCCTTTCTCCCAACCCCGCTCCTCAAGAAATATTAGCAGACGAACATGTACGGCAACTCGTCCGCATCCGTCTATTCGAAGAGATATACAGTAGTTTTGCCAGAGGTTACATAAAAGAATATCTGGCTTATTCATCCATGTGCTTATATACGTTTCTCTCAACTTTCATTTTTCAGGAACAGTTCCGCCATATCGATCTTCCGACCCACAAAGAAAATTCATTCTCGATGCGAGTTATCTATTACTTACAAGAACACGTGGAAACCAATCTGACCTTAAAAGATTTAGCGGAATATTTCAAATATTCGGAATCTCACTTTTCCACCTTATTCCAGAAAGAAACGGGTACTTCCCCCATCAATTACTTTACACGCCTAAAAATACAGAAAGCCTGTCAGTATATCGAACTTACGGATATGAAATTGCGATGCGGCTCGGATTCGAGGAGCAGGCCTATTTCTCCCGTGTCTTTACCAAAGTTATGGGAATATCTCCTTCCTCTTATCGGAAAAAAGAAGCCGATAACAGATAAATAAAAAGAAAGCCGGAGAAGGAACATTCCCTCCGGCTTACCACGTGATTTGAAATAAATCTATTGGAAATTAAGAATCGAAAAATGCAGCACACATCCGCTATTCCCGACCAAATCAATGATAACCTCATTGCGGTTCTCCAACCTGATTTTCTTGGCATCGACGACATCCTTTTTCTCCTCGGAAGCCTGGTAATAGAGTGTGGCGGTATAGCCCTTTCTGTTTTTCAGAAAATCAATGGGTAAGGAGATTTGTTTTTTGTCTCCGGCATTCAACATGCTTACATACCAATCGGAACCCGAACAGCGGGCGACCACAGCATATTTTCCCATTTCTCCCTCCAGGAAGCGAGTTTCGTCCCATACGGTCGGAATAGAATTATAGAAACGGGTTGCAGCATCTGTTTTGATCACAGACTCGGCAGAGCCTGCACCACCGGCGCGTCTCGGTGATTTTTCGGGACGGTCATACCAATAGACAAACTGCCAGGGACTGTAAATAGCGACTAATTTAGCTAACTGGGCAGCACGTCCGCCCATCTTTTCCGTGACTCTTTCCGCAAAATAACAATTGGTATAGTCACCCGCTCCGCAGATCATGCGATTATATAATGTATAGATGGCCTGGTCCAGCGACGGACTTTCTTCGTCGCCACGGATACTTTCCTGAGTCAGTAAATTCGGATACGTGCGCGAATAGCCTGTCGAACGATACTCATCGTGGATATCAACCATCAATCCATATTTGGCGGCTTTGCGTACTGCCTGATGCAACCATGCCGTAGCGTATTGGTCGCCCACATTCACAAAACCATATTTTACACCTTTGATCCCCCATTTCTTATATAAAGGCAGAATTTCATCCAGTTGCTGATGCAGTGCCTTTTTATTCACATAAACCAGTATTCCAACTCCTTTTGAATTGGCATATTCTATTACTTTAGGCAAATCAAGCGGTCCTTTCGAACGGGCCGGATCAACCGTAACGGTGGTCGCATCCGATTTCACATCTTCTTCCGCCCCATACCAACCGGCATCAAACAGCACATAGGCTATATTGTTTTCTGCGGCAAAATCAATACTAGCCATACTGCCAGCCGTTGTCAATGTAACTTCACGAATTACCTGTCCGGGCTTGATCCAGCTAGTGTTCGCAATCTGATTAGGTTCGTTCAAGTTAAGAACGAAGTAATTATTTTCGACCAATTTTCCCGGAAGGGCTGACGCACCACCGCCCGGAGCCAACTTCAATGTCAGTTTATCATTGTTTGTCAGTTGCCGAGTCGTAACTTTCAAGCTTTCCCGGTTTGTCAGATAGTGGGCATCGTCGCCGTCTTCGATGACTTCAACAGTATATTTTCCTTTTTCCAAGAAAGAAAGAGGCAGATCTATCGTCCTTCCGGACTCATTCGTGGCCGCACCGACTAAGTAGGCATCCTCCGTTTCACGCATCATCACGATATACTCCCCGATTTCACCGGCCAGGGTACGGCTCTCTTTCCACGGCATCTTTTGGGCAGACAGGAAGTTCAACAAAGCCGGGTACTTCCGGTAGTATTCTGGAATATCCGGCAAAATAGTCACGCCAGAAAAAGCAATCAACGTACGGGCAGCTTCCGAAACCAGTGTGGAAGGAACCGGCTGACTCTCGTCCACACGTGTCGTATGCCCTTGGCGAAGGTCAAACATTCCGTTGTTCATATCGATCGGACCGGCAACCATATTGACGAAAACGGTCGTCACAAATGTTTTAGGCTCGAACACATGATGTCCGTCCAACTGGGCATGGCAATATTCGCGTGTCACAGCGTTCGGCCAAGTACGCATTTGTCCGTATGGATGAACCGGACCGTCATGGAAATCGACCAACAAGTGATTTTGAGCACAAAGCTCCGTGATCTTTTTCGTCCACCGGTTCTTTTCTTCTTGTGTTCCGCTCATAAAACCGTATTTAACCCCGGCTGCTCCCCAATCCCCATACTGTTTCAAGGTCTTTTCTATCGGATATTTCCGACCTCCGACATCATTCAGATAAAGCCAGATTCCGACACCTTTCTCTTTTCCATATTTCAACAGCCGTTGCACATCCTGCGCTTTTTCTCCTTTAACCGGATCGGAATCCGATTCGAATTCCGGTCCATACCAATTGGCATCCAACACCAGGTATTTGAAACCCTGCTCGGCAGCGAAATCGACCATTCGTACCCAGGAAGGATAAGACATCCCGTATGTAAATCCATCCCACACAGCTCCGTTGATACGCCAGTCCCAGACAGCCAACCCCGGTTTCACCCACGAAAAATCATAACGAGAGTCGGGATCCGGATTCAGCAACTCCAACAAATGGGAATCGGTCAACACGCCAGGTGTCGTCCCATACAAAACGACACGCCAGGCTGATGTATATCCCGGCGACAGACTGGTCGGCTTGGAAGCGACCGAAAAGAGCGATTCCCCCCTTAGATTGTAAAACAAGAGGTGCTCCTGTTTCCAGGCAGGCTTCATGGATTGCCATATAATGTTTATCACCCGCCTTCACGGTCATCACCGGCAAACGGGTTCCATCTGTTTCCGTCAACTTTTCGGGTCCTATATTATGATTTTCGCCATTATAGAACCATGCCGTATAATCTCCTGCAAAGTTATAGGCCGTCAATTCGGACTGCACATTTACACACGGTCCTTTTCCATCCGGTATTTTATAACAGAATGCAAAGCCGTCATTATATCCACGGACAACCAACTGCATCCGCTCCGGTTGTCCGGCCGGATTCACCAAATCGATCACCAATTCATTAAAATGATCTTCAACCACAGCCCGTTTACCCCAAAGCGGTTTCCATTCATCCCGTACTTTCCGGTCGGATACTTTCTCTATTTTCCAACCGGAAGAAGGAACCGTCTCCTGTGATTCCAATTTGAAACCCAGCGGAGATTCTTTGATCAATATTTCTCTATTAGCTGCAAAAGTGTAGGTCAGCAAACCGTCGTTATGTCGCTGAATAGCCATCTTCAACTTTTTGTCGGGAGAGAAAACCTGATAAAGTTTGGGAAGATATTGGGCCCAAACGCTGTCCCCCTCCAGCCAAACGAATAGCAGCAAAACTAATGTCACAAATCTTGCATTCATAATATGTTTTTCTAGGTATTAATATTAGATCCACTCCATTAAACGATTATACTTTCATGGTCCTTGAATTGTAAATCATAATCTCTCGGACAAATATAAGAACAAAAAGAAGGTTTCCATCACAGAGACCTTCTTTTTCTTAAACAAATGTGTCTAACCTAAATATGTTATAGTGTTATTGGTGTGCCGTTATAGAAGTCCAAGATTTTGGTGCGGAAAATGAAGTCATACTTGGCCTGAGCCTGTTCGGACAAGCTCTGGGCATACTTCGTTTTGGCTTCGCTGTATTCAAAAACCGTACTCTTACCGGCGGCATAACGGTCTTCGGCATAAGAGAAAGCCTCCTTGCTAGCGAGGACAGATTTGTCGGATGCGGTATATTTCTCCTGGGCAGCAGTCGCATTGTAGTAGGCTTGCTGGATTTCTTTATACAACACCTTCTTCGTATTCTCCATCATCAACTCCCGGTTCCGGATATTGATACGGGCGGAGCGGACACTGTTACGAACCTGAAAGCGGTTGAACAGCGGGATACTCAAGCTGAACCCGATCGTCTTACGCCCGTTATTCTTCAACTGGTCGCTGAAAGGAAGATTCGTATATTCGCCATCACCGGAATAATGGTAATAGCCGTTGCTGTAGCTGGCGCCGAAATTCAGTTTCGGATAATAACCTGCCCGAGCCACTTTCAGCATTTTCTTCTGGCTTTCCAAGAGAAATTCCTGCTCCTTGATCTGCGGCTTGAAAGCGACAGCATGATCATAGACATTGTCCGGAGGAAGGATGCTGCCCATATACTGTTCAACCGCATCTTCTATTTCAGGGACTACGATATCGAAATTTTCACCGTCGCGTTCCAGTTCGAGGCTTTGCGTCAAGTCGAGCAATGCCAGTTTCACATTGTTACGCGCTTCGGTCAGCGAGACTTCGTCCTTCGCTAGCTGCGCTTTCATATCGTATAACTGGGAAAGGGGAACCTTCCCGTTCTTTACCAATGCTTCGGTTTTCACGACCTGCTCATTGCTCAGCGCAACCTGCAACTCGGCAATCTTTTGGACTTCCTTATTATACAAAACCTGCAAATAGTAGGAAGCAACATTAATCGACAAGTCTTCCTTCGCCTTATTCAACGTTTCGACAGCCGCTTTCAAGTCCAGCTTGCGGGCAGCGATATCGTTGGGAATACGCAAGCCGTCGAATATCGGCATGCTCAAAGAGACAGATGCCGAAGTATTAGCCGAGTTCTGATCCACAATCACACCTGATTTGGAAGGAGAACGTCCAAAGTCGAAGTTCTGTCCGACATTGGCATTCAGATCGGGCAACCAACTGAACTTACTGGTATGCAATTCTACTCTCCGGCTTTCCTGATCCTGCTCTTTTTGCTTCAGATCGATGTTATGCTCAATTGCATAACGGATGCATTCTTCCAAAGACCATCGTTTGGAGAGTTCCTGCCCCCAAGCAAAAGTACCGGAAAGAAACAAAGTCGTAGCTATTATTAATTGGCTTCTCATCATTTTATCGTTTACAATTATTTCTTATTCGGATCGACAATCGCCCCGCGTACCTTTTCGTTTTCGGCAAGACCTTCCTTAATCTCGATCTTGATACCATCGGACAAACCTACCTTAACGGCACGCTTTTCAAACTTCTGTTCCGGCTTTTCCGCTTTTACTACCTGTACGAAAGTAGAATCACCGCTAAACTCGACACAGCTTTCGGGTACGGACAATACATTCTCCGCACGCTTCAACACAATCTCGGCGTTGGCACTGTAGCCGGCACGGATAAAGGCATCGCCTGGCATATGCACGGCTGCCTTCACCTCAAACAGCACAGCCCCGTTCTCTTCCACACCTTTAGGAGCCACATACTCCAGTTCAGCATCGAACGTGCGGCTTTCCATAGCGCCAACCGTCAATTTGATCGGCATCCCTTCATGGATACGGCCGACTTCCGTCTCGTCTACTTTCCCCCTAAAGATCATATTGCTCATATCGGCAACAGTAGCGATCGTCGTACCGTCGTTGAAAGTATTCGATTGGATCACCGAGTTACCGACCTTGATAGGCACATCCAAGATCATACCGGTGATAGTAGAACGAACCTGTGTCGTACTGGAAGCGGCAGACCGTTTAGAGATACCTTCACGGATAATCTCAAGAGCATCCTGAGCGTTCTCTGCCTCTTCCTGCGCCTTTTTATAGTTGGCAAGAGATGTTTCGTAATCTTCTTTGGAGATAACCCCCTGTTTATGCAACTCTTTATCCCGCTTGAAGGTAGCACTGATCTGTTCGAGGTTGATCTTCGCCACCCGTACACGCGATTCGGCACTATTCAACTGAACCATTTCAGGAATAACCTTGATACGAGCAATGATCTCCCCTTCTTTCACCATCTGTCCAGCTTCTTTCAGCAATTCGGAGATGATACCCGACATTTGTGGTTTGATAAGGACTTCATCACGAGGTTCGACCTTTCCGGTCGCCACGGTCTTCGTCTCAATCGTGTCACGTGCAGGGGTAACCAACTCATAGAGGGTAATGACAGGTTGCGCTTTCTTCCACAAGAAATAGAAAGTGCCGACAACAGCAACTCCCACAAATACCAAAAAGATGATCCGCAGGACTTTTTTTACGATACGATTCTTCATAACTATACTTTTTTATTAATTGACAATGGAAATATTTATGATTTATACGTAGACACAAATATAAATCATAAATCCAATTCACTCTTCCCTGATAGCATCTATCGCCTTGATCTGCATGGCACGCCAGGCCGGGATCAACCCGGCAAGGAGACCGCTGAACAGCAGAATTACGGTAGCTGCCACCGCTGTCCCGATATGGATTTCGGGATTGGAAAAAAACGTGTCGTTAGACACATCTCCGCCGCTTGCCATCGCATTGTTCACCACATCGAGCAGGAATACCCCCACGCTAAGCCCGATCAACCCGGCAAGGGATGTCAACAGCAGGCTCTCACTCATGATCTGCGATATAATATCGAAAGGCTTCGCACCAATCGCACGGCGCACTCCGATCTCGCGTGTCCGCTCCCGAACTGTCACCATCATAATATTACTAACCCCAATAATACCAGCCAGCAGAGTTCCGATACCGACAAGCCAAACCAGAATATTAATACCGGTGAACAACATATCGAATGTTTCGAACTGTTTGGCTATCGTAAAGCTGCTGATAGCATGTTCGTCCGTCGGGGAAATTTCGTTCTGCGAACGCAGGACCGTCTTTATGTCTTCCACCATCTTATCACAGGAATAACCGTCGTCGGCCGTCGCACAGAGGAACCAGAACTTGTCTCCCTGGTTGGAAGCCTGCTGGAGCGTCTTAAACGGGATCATTACGCTTTCCTCCGTACGCCCGCCAATCTGGGCACGGGGCTTCGGCTTGATCACACCGACTACCTGGTAATAGATGCCATTCACCCGTATGTACTGTCCGATCGGATCTTCATCCGGGGCAAAAAGGACTTCGCACACGATATTACCGATCAGGCACACCTTACGCTTTTCGATCATGTCGATTTCATTTAACAAGCGTCCCGCCAAGATATGCTGCGTTTCGATATTGAAATATTCAGAATAGACGCCACGCACGTTATATGTACCAGCTTTCTGTCCTCTCACTACATTATTCTGTCCGCCCCATTGCATAATCATCGGCGAAAGATAGCGCACTCCTTTCACACGCTGGCGGATCGTCTCCAAGTCGCGGTTGCGCATCTGCCAGTAACGCCCTTTCTTATACCCTTTGTAGGGTTCGCCGGTCCGTTCGGAAAAGAAGAATGCGGAGTTCGTCGAAAAACCGTCGACGTTCTTCAACACGCCATTCTTAAAACCGTTGCCGGAACCCAACAGGATCACCAGCATCAGGATGCCCCAGAACACACCGAAGCCGGTCAGCAAGCTACGGGTTTTATTACGGGTGATCGTCACCCATATTTCCACCCAGCGATCTATATCAAATATGAACATAATCTTTCTATTTTCAATTACCAATTATTCATTGCGCATGGCCTCAATCGCCGTGATCTTGACCGCCTTGCGGGCAGGGAAATAGCCTGCCAACACACCTGCTCCGATGATCAAGGCCGTAGCAGACAACGCCACACTGAGGTTCACCGTCGGGTTCAGGAAGATACTCATGTCATCCTGTGAAACATTCTTTCCGGCATTCATCATCTCCATAACCGAATTGATTCCTTCCGTCAACCCGATTCCTAAGATCATCCCCAAATAACCGAACACCGCCGTGATCAGGATCGATTCGATAATGATCAGTTTCAAGATGGAGAACGGAGTCGCTCCTATCGCCTTCCGGATACCGAACTCCCTCGTCCGCTCACGTACCGTTATTAGCATGATGTTGCTCACACCCACGATTCCAGCAGTCAGTGTCCCGATACCAATCACCCAGATAAAGAGAGCAATACCGTTCATCATCCCATTCAACATCATGAAGTTTTCGAGTGTGCTCCACATACCGATCGCCCGCCGGTCTTCGGGGTCAAACTTGTGCCGTGCTCCCATTTGCTTGCGGAAACGTTTCTCGAATGCATCAAATTCTTCCTGCGTGGAAATACCTTTCACCGTAAAGATGATCTCATCCAGTCCGTAGCCGGCGTTATACAAGGTCTGCGCCGTACTGAAAGGGATATAGGCCGGCGCGTTGTTGTCGTTGTCCTCCGCCTTATAGACACCGATAACCTGGTATGCGACACTTCCGGCATTCACATATTTGCCCAACGGGTCCTCGCCTTTGAAAAGGACTTCTTTCATGCGGGGGCTCAGGACAATCACCTTCCTTTTTTCCTTCACATCTATATCATTGATAAAACGGCCGTTTCCAACCGTCATTTCGATATTGTCGATCACCGCCTTCGAAGGGTGCACTCCGTTCAGGGAATAGGCGTTATATTCGTCTCCGTAGGAAAGCGTATCGCTCCGGCTGATACTCGTCGTGATCAAATCCACTTCGGGATTTTCGCGAGGGATGGCAATCAGATCTTCATCTTTGTATTCGATCCTCCGGTTCATCTGCATTCCCTTGTACGGCTTGCTCGTGTAGCGCGGCCATGTCTCTACCCGATTCAGGCTAAAGTTGCGAAAGTTCGACATGATCCCGTTCTTCATCCCGTTTCCTGCCCCCAAGAGGACAATCAACATGAAAATCCCCCATGCTACGGAAAAGCCGGTCAGGAAGGTACGGAGTTTATTCTTTTGAATCGTACTCCATATTTCTCGGAAACTATCAAAGTCAAACATGTCCCAATCCTTTTTCTATTGTTTCTATCAGACCGTCTTTCACGCGGATAATGCGGTCGGTTGCCTCTGCCACGGAAGGTTCGTGCGTCACGATCACCATCGTCAGCCCTTCGAGGTTTACTTTCCGGAGCAGCTCCATCACCTCGACCGTCGTCTTGCTGTCCAACGCTCCGGTCGGCTCATCCGCCAGGATCACCTGCGGCCTGGCAATCAGGGCGCGGGCAATAGCAACACGCTGTTTCTGCCCGCCGGACAAGCTCGACGGAGAACGTTTTTCATACCCTTCCAGCCCGACCAATTCCAGCGCTTCCTTAACTTTCGATGTAACCTCCCGTTCCGGAACCTGAGCGTTTTCCAGACCAAAAGCAATATCCTCTTCCAACACAGAAGAAACAAACTGATTATCCGGATTCTGGAATACCATGCCGCATACCCTGCACAGCTCCCACTTATTTGCAGGATTTCCTGCATTTATACCATTTACAGAAAGATTACCGTCCTGAAGCTGCAGCAATCCGTTCATCAGACGCACAAGCGTGGATTTTCCACAGCCGTTGCATCCAAAGATCGCCGTCCATTCGCCCTCTTTCAGCTCTATATTCGCTTGTTCAAATACCGGAATGCTCTCCCCGTCCCAGAAATAGGAAAATCCCAGTCTACTCCCCTTTATCATCACTTTATTCCTGTCTGCAATCTATTCTGATGTCAAAAACTGCCGTACCGCCGCTGCACCGGTTTCGTTCAACTGCACCTGCTCTATCGTCGAAATTTCGCACAACAAAAGGGAACCTGTCTTTTTGAAAGACAAATTCCCTTCCTGGCAATTCTTTTCTTCATGATCCGGATCGTCCTGTGACCACCATGGTTTTCCTTATTATGACCTTATTATGATAAGGATCATCACGATAATTGTTACGATCGTTTCCGTCTTTCTGCCGCCCGGCTCCCTTCGG